>ENA-UENX01000358-UENX01000358.1-marine-metagenome-genome-assembly--contig:-NODE-358-length-21529-cov-146.334388_pt1 | contig 21529 bp, 11 predicted proteins | sample MGYA00237875_ERZ529327 | MGnify/ENA primary metagenome ERZ529327 (study PRJEB26372, sample SAMN05368347) | marine metagenome | biome: cultured habitat; feature: ocean water; material: water; isolation... | reverse complement strand
AATGAACCACTGATTCTAATACCTTTGTCTTTATATAATTTTCGGTTTTCTCATGTTAGCTAAATTTGGTCTGCATTAACTAACTCTGGGTCATAACCTATGTAGTTTTTCCACTCTTCAACATCAGCCTTTAAATCTCAAGATTCGTTATAGTTATTCCAACTTATTCTATGTAAAAATATATATCCATCCATAGAACTTGCAGATACTTTGGCTCCAAATTATGTATCTTTTCCACTTTTTACTGTTACTATTTAATGTACATTAGTTTGATTTAAACTTACTATTATCTCATCTATTTGTTGTTCTTTGTTCTCTTACATCAATTTTTGTTGACGCTAAATTTCACAGAAATCCAACAATGTTTTATATTGTCTAATACTCAAACTTTTATGACAGACACCATTCTCAATTAATAGCCTTTTGGGTACTTAAGTTTTTACTTAAATATTTCAGTTTTTTTTGATGGTTTTCCCGATAGTCCTAGAAGTTCGTGGTCTTTTTTTGCCTACCTTTAGATATTTTTTTCTTGCTGTTTAACGGTGAGTAATGGGTTTTTGGTAAAACTGGCTTTTAATAGCCTTTTAAGAGAATATCTTAGATGATTTCGGTTTCAATTATGCCATGATTTAATAGATTTAAGTCCGTCGGATAGCTGGGAGTGCAGGTGGCATATTAAATTAATTTACCTTAATTTTTACACTCCTTTATCTCTTCTAATAAGGTTCTTTTTTTTTCTTCATATTACTTATTTTTCACCATATATGAATTAATTTTATTGATTAAATCTGCGCCTATTATTTTTCTAAAATAAACCAAAATTAAAGCATAAAAAGTCTCTTATTTTCTATATAATTTAAGATAAATAAACTATTGTAAACAGGGGTTTTCCTTAATTTATTATACTTTTTTACTATCCCTTATATCTAGTTTTTATTTAATAATTAACGCCCCTAACTCTATTCTAAAATTTAATCTAGGTGCTCCTAGGCATGGTATAGAAAAAGATTGCATATACATTTTCATATTTTTCCCAAGGAATTAAACTAGCCATTACTACCCAAGGATTTTCTGGGGATAATTAGGCATTGAACGGCAGTTAAAAATATTCTGCTGGAGTGTCATGTTAGCCTACTTTTCTGTACATTTTTTGTACATTATATATACCTGGTTATTAGTCTATTTTAGCTGAAAATTGGATACTATTTCTGATTAAAAATATCTAAAATTATTATTGTGTAATTTTTTGAGATTTATTCAGCAAACCCTAATTACTTTAACTAGACAGTAATATACAATTTGGTAGCATTGGTATAATTAGATAGTTAGTTAAACTCATCACTCAAAACTAAAAACTCACAAGTCAGGAGGAAAAAAAACTTAGTAATATTTGAAGGCTGGGCTGAATATGAAATATTTTTTCACACCAAATTAAGCGGATTTGATAGGATTTTATAAAATCATTTTACATATTACATATATAGTTTATTTGAAAAATATTTGTAATATTATTCTTACAATTAGTAAAACATAGTTGTTTTCATAAATTCATAAATAGTTAACAGGATATTTGATATGAATATTAATTTTTAATTGGGAAAAAAATTACTACTTGTCAAATAAATAAGAAGAAAGAGATAGTAATTAGCTCGTAGGCTGTCACAATTAAAAAAACTATAAATTTAAATTAACTCCGAAACTGGTATTATTTTGTTCCGCAATTCTCTAAAAAGCCAAACCAAAAATTAGCAATATAGGTGGAAAGTATAAAAATAAGATTGTTATAGTCGTGATAATGACTGTTGTGATCTACTTAAATTATTTGATGGTAGGTTTCGTTACTTAATTGCGTAAATAACTAAATGTTATTCCTTCTGTAATTGTGTTATTCACAGCAATAATTTTACTTTCAACTTACTTTCGGACTAATTCTATATTTATATGGTTAACTATAATGTTTATATTCTATTCATTAGTACAATAAATTGCTAAATAAAGATGTCTCAAGAAAAAAAATATTGGCAAATCCTGAGTTCCAATCATCCACCTTATTCATTTATTGAATCTTTCAAAAGCTATGTACCAGAATTATCGGGAAAATATCTAGCACAATTATTATGGCAACGTGGAATTAAAAATCCTGAAGATATAGCATCATTTTTAGATCCGAAACAATATAAACCAGCTAGTTTTTCAGCATTTGGCTCAGAAATTAATAATGCCGTAGCAAGAATTATTTCTGCTAGAAATAATCAAGAAAAAGTTGCTATCTGGGGAGATTTTGATGCAGATGGGATTACGTCAACATCTGTACTATGGGATGGATTAGGAGAATTTTTAGATAAAATAGACCAACTAACTTATTATATTCCTAATAGGTTTACAGAATCTCATGGTTTGAATTTTTCTGGAATAGAAAGGTTAGCTAAAAAAAATTATAGTTTGATAATTACCTGCGATACAGGTAGTACAAATATTGCCGAAATAGAATATGCAAATAGTTTAGGTATAGATATAATTGTTACTGATCATCATACTATTCCCACAAAACGCCCACCGTTATTTGCTATTATTAATCCTCGCTATTTTTCTCAAGATCATCCCCTATATAATTTATCTGGAGTTGGAGTAGCTTATAAGCTTATAGAGGCACTTTATTTAACTCATCCGGAAATACCTCAACTTCCCCTAACAGAATTATTAGATTTAGTAGCTATTGGTTTAATTGCAGATCTAGTTGAACTAAGAGATGACTGTCGTTATTTAGCACAAATAGGTATTGAAAAATTAAGGACACAATTACACAAAACTACCAGGCCAGGAGTTGCTAAACTTTTAGAATTGTGCCAAAAAACAGGCGATCGCCCTACAGATATTTCTTTTGGTATTGGCCCTCGAATTAATGCTGTAAGTAGAATTATGGGAGAGGCCAGTTTTTGTGTGGAACTATTGACAAGTCGTAACCCTCAACATTGTCAAAAACTAGCGTTACAAACAGAGTTGGCTAACTCTAGGCGCAAGTCTCTAGAAAAAGAAGTAGCTAAAGATATTGCCCAAAAATTGACAAAACTAGACCTTTCTACGACTCATGTCATAGTTCTGAGTGATCCTCAATGGCCTGTTGGTGTGCTAGGATTAGTGGCAGGCCAAATAGCTCAAAAGTATGGTCGTCCTACTATTTTATTTAGTGAGGAAACTGAAGTTACTAAAACTTCTGAAAAAAAATTATTAGCTCGCGGTTCTGCCCGTTCTGTTGGTAATATAAATCTTTATGAGTTGGTGAAAAATCAAGCACATTTGTTACATAATTTTGGCGGTCATCCTTTTGCTGCTGGTCTGAGTTTACCAGTAGAAAATATTTCAATATTTACAGATGCTATTAATCAGTTATTGGGAGAAATATTAGGGGTCACTTTTAACCAAACCTCAGTAATAGAAGTAGATTTAATTATCACTGTATCTGAGTTAGGTAGAGATTTATTTCAAGAACTAAAGCTTTTGGAACCCTGTGGTATGGGAAACCCGGTGCCTAAACTTTTAATTCAAAATTGTTGGTTTACTGATATTTGGCATCAGAACCAAACAGACATGGAGGGAAATAAAGTCAGATATATTAAAACAAATTTTGAAATTTGCGATAAGTCTATAGATAAAGGGTTTCCTGGTATTTGGTGGGGTCATTATAAGGAAGAAATTCCTGAAGAAATATGTGATGCTGTTCTAGAATTAGATTTCAATGCTAAAAAAAAATGTTATGAAGCTCGACTTATTGCTGTACAACCCAATTCCCAAGATAGTCAAGTCGTAGCATCGAACACCGTAAATTGGATATTAGACTGGCGCAATAATAGTCAACCTCTTTTTGAAAATAAAAACTCAAAGTTCCTAAATAAAAATTATAGTGACACGAATGAATCTAAGTTATCCCTTCGCGAAAATGAAAAAGACTTAATTGTTCTTACCCAATGTCCCACAAACTGGAATGATTTACGCATCTGGTTCCGACGAGCAATAAATCAACAAAAAAAACTAGCGATCGCTTACTCCCAACCTTTTATTACCCACCCTCTACAAATCTGGCAACAACTTCTGGGAATTGCCAAATATCTTAGCCGTACAGGTCAACCTGTAACTCCTGATCAATTGGTAAAAAAGTTAAGTATTAGTGATACTACTCTTAAATTAGGTTTAATAGCATTACAATATTTTGGATTTAATGTCAAGTATAAAGATAAATATTTTTACATTATTCAGAGTCAAAGCCAAAATCAAAAATTAGAAACTTTATCCCAAACAGTCCAAAAGTTCCTCGCAGCAGTATCAGAAGAACAATTTAGGGAAAAATACTTTTGTGAAGTGCCCCTAAAAATAATAGAAGCGATCGCAATTCAAACAATTTTAGAAGATGCTAATAGTTCTATTCCCTTCTAGTTGCTCTACAATAATTAAAGTTGTGACACAAAATCGCTACTAATTATGCTCATTTGTCCCCAATGTGAGTTGGAAAATCCTGATAATCATAGATATTGTCAAAAATGTGGTGTATCCTTAACCCACAAAAATTGTCATCAATGTGGATCGCAAGTCTCCTTGAAAGCTCTACAATGTCACAACTGTGGAGTCTATACAGGTCAAGTATGGAAGGCCATTATTTACTATCAAAAAGAAGTAGCCACTCCTAGTATACCAGAGATTAGTGTTAATAATCTCAGCCAACAAGAATTCATGACAGGAGAAAAGCCCCTAGATAATGATTCTTTAGAATCAGCAACTAAAATTATTGGAGAAGAATCTGAAAAAATTTTAGAATCCTCTCATAATTTGGACGAAAAAATTAAAATAGAAGATGATTATCAATCTAATAATACTTTTGGTACATCAGCTTCAGATATAGAAGTAGAAGAAACTCAACCGAAAGCAATAGGAAACTCAGATAATTCAGAATTAACAACTACAGATATACTTAATCTAGTGTGTGAAACAGTAAACACAGAGAATCAATTATCCTTAAACGATACAAAAATTCTCTCTACTCCTTCAATTGAAAAATACTTAGACCCTAAACAACGCTACCAAGTATTGGAAACTATACCAGTGAATAACCAAGGTCAAAGAGTAGTTGTGGAAGTATTAGACCGTTACCCACTAGAAGAAACCCCAATTCGAGCTTGGTTGAAAAATAACTCTGATAGCTTTAAACAAATAACTCCTAAAGCTATGGAAGCTTTAATTATCCCCATAATTGCCCAACCTTATATAGCTTTACAGACCCAAATACCTCAAAATTTGCCAACTATTCACGATAGCTGGCGATCGCACTCCATAGAACGTTTGCGATGTCACTCCAAAGAAATACTACTTTTGGCAGACTATAGCAGTTGGCCACGATTAGTTGATCTCTGGGGAAACCAGCAGTTGCCCCAACTACAAATTTTATCGTGGTTGGAACAAATGACCGAACTGTGGATAGCCTTAATGCCCTGGGATTGTTGTCAAAGTATACTCGAAGATGAAAATCTCCGAGTAAATCAAGTAGATAATAATTATATCAAGTTGCAAAGCTTGTACTCAAAACCTGGAGAACCTAAAACTCTAGAAGATTTAATGTTATTCTGGCAGCGGTTATTTGAGCAATCCCAACGTACAAAATTTGGTTGGATAACAGCTTTATTTCAAGATTGGCGAAATGGTGAAATACAAACTATTGAACAATTGCGATCATATATAATGAATACTCAAGATAATTTACAGTCTCAGGCACCTGCTAAATCTGCACCGACATTTTTGCAAGCAGATAATTCTGCCTCAAAAATACCAGATGATGTTGAAACTCAAGAAACTGAGCTATTGCCAACACAATTGATTAGTTTGGAAAGTTCGAGTAAAAGTGATGTAGGCAGTCAACGTGATCATAATGAAGATGCTTTTGGGATTCAAACTCAGATAGAAAGTCAGGAAACATCAATTGAAAAAATTATTCAAGCTAAAGGAATTTATATACTTTGTGATGGTATGGGAGGACACGCTGGTGGAGAAATAGCTAGTCATTTAGCAGTAGACAGTATTAAACAATATTTTCAAACAGAAAGTAGTTGGTCAGTAGGTTTGCCTTCAGAGGAAACAATTCGTGAAGCAGTTTTACAGGCGAATGAGGTAATTTACGATCTTAACCAACAAGAAGCCCGTTCTGGTAGTGGTCGAATGGGTACTACTTTAGTTATGGCAATGATTTATGATACAGAAGTAGCTGTAGCTCATGTAGGGGATAGTCGTTTGTATCGTTTTTCTCGTGAGGGAGGATTAGAGCAGATTACTCTAGACCATGAAGTAGGTCAAAGAGAAGTTAATCGCGGAGTTGAACTACAGATAGCTTATGGTCGCCCTGATGCTTATCAATTGACTCAAGCTTTAGGACCACGAAATGAAAATTTTGTGAGGCCAGATATACAGTTTTTGAATCTCAAAAATGATACTTTATTAATCTTGGCGTCTGATGGTTTAACAGATAATCAGCTTCTGGAAAACAATTGGCAAACTCACCTGAAACCACTTTTAGACAAACAAGCTAATTTGGAATTGGGTGTAAGTAAATTAATTGATTTGGCAAATCAATATAATGGTCACGATAATATTACAGCAATTGTTATTCGTGCTTTAATAAAGCCAGAAAAAGATTAAAGAAATTATGACTTAAGTAGATCGAGTAGATCGGAAGTATTCGGTAACTCCCCAAAACTTGATTAAGGGCGTTGCGCAATTACGAATGATTAGGATAATTGAGGAATTTGCGTATCTTTCAAATAGAGCAAAGTGCGCTGGTGTATTTACAATTTTTGTTAATGAGGGCCTATTTTAAAGGGTTTGGACTGTAAATATGCCTAAGCTCACTTCTATAGTAGATCAGGAAAGAAACTGCCAATTCTCAACATATCAATTGACTTGGAGTAGCATAAAGTTTTGCGATATAATATCAAATCCGTTGGTTTCGGGGTAATATAATTCCTATTGTCATTAAGGACAAACGGTTGCTCATTCCTAGAATTTCAACTTATTACTCCTCAATATGGAATTATACCAATGCTACCGGGTTTGATATAAAAAACCCACACCATCTGTCTTAAACGGTAGTATTCTTCTACTCAAGGACTTACCCAAAGGCACTATATATAGTGCATGACAATTTTGACGATATACACTGTTTTAAATGGTATTTTCTTATAGTTTATAGCCATTTTATATCATTTATTAAACACTTTTTTATTTTTATTTTTTTGTCAGTATCTGGTATAAACTGCATAATATATAATCCATAATTGTTCATTCCTTGATTAAAATATATACAATTAACTATTCCAAGACCCACTAACTTCACAGCTAATATAAAGCAAATAACTTGATGTTCATTACCACTATATTGTCATGGTATACGCTGAATATTATACCCATATTTTTTATTAATTACTGTGTCATAAAATATTAAATAAGCTGCTGTATCTGTACAAATTCTTATTGAACATTTCCCCAGTTTTTCTTGTGAATTTAAAGACTAATATCTTAAATAACGGTTTATTGTATCTATGGCTAATATTTTCCCTCTGGGTTTGCTAAGGAGCATTATTGTATAATTCTTGTGATATTTAAGTAAATATTGACGAGTTACAACAAACATTAAAATCCATGTTTTCTTGCAACTAATATAATCATGTCATTATTGTTTAATAATTAAGGATTTTTAGCAAATCCATTTAACAAATGTAACCTGATTTTAATATATATTAAAAGTAATATCTATGCGAAAAAAACTAATTATAGTATTGACAATTTCATTTTGGCAGTATACCAGATATAGCTTACCTGCGTAAGTCCTGTACTCTTGTCATCGCTGTTTTGCTGGCCTGGTGGTTACAATCATCTTATAAGCAAGGATAAAAGAATACGCGTCAGAGTTGGTGGAATCATCTGCCTATGCCTTATAAGTGTGAAGTTAACAGCGGAGCGATCGCCTATCACCAACTTCAAAATTCCTGGCATTTGGCTATTTACAACTGTCCAGACCCAAATTGATATTTTTTTTTAGCTCACGCGCATTTTAAAGTTCATTAAGAGTAAGCAGTTTCAGGATCTCAAACTTCTTTAGTTTTAATATGTACTTAGTACAAGCTCTACCCAGTTAAGCACCGTCCAAGAAGGAAATATCAGTCACTCTCTCAATGGCTCGAAATTCCATGGCGTTAAAGGAGATTTATAAACAAAGCTCTTTAAAATCATAACTATAACCGATAGGACAAAAGTTTTCTCACCCATTGACGGCCACACTCACGACACAAATAACTCTGTTTTTCCTGATAAAGGCCATTGTGCCTACTTTATGGCTTTAACAATAAGGACTATCTATTTCTCAATAAAATTATAGAATATCATTTTTTCCACGATCCAATACCCTTTTCTTTTTAAGGAAAGGTAATTAGGGCTTCCTAATTAAATCCCAAAGCATTAACTAATATTTACGAAACGCTTTTTTTTTGCATTTAAAAAGTACTTGGTATCATCTTCAAAACTTTTACATAAGTTAGAATTTTGGGCAGAATGATTGTGGAGGGCCGTAAGGGACAAATATCTCCGACTATCTCCACCTCCTATATGATTCGACCTTCCTCTGTACAGATTTTGTATGCAAAGTCTTTACCTACTCCCCTACTTTTTAATAAGAGCAAACCCTCATTAATTCTTGCTGACTATGGCAGTTTTCATTACTCAAAAATGCAGAGATATTAGCTTAAAGCCAGAAGGCAGATAGCAGAAGTTTTGTAGTACAAAAGTGAAAACTATCCTTCGTTTAACTCTCAAAGCATTGACATATTGTATCTTTAGACTTTTGAAATTAAAAATTTGCAAGCTGTCTACGAATACCCACTGTAGAAAAACTTTAGGGAATTGGGAATTAGGAATTGGAAATTGGGAGGAATTGATGTGAGAAAAGTATTTTTACTAGAGCTAATTAATGAAACTTGATATTAATCAGGTGTGAATGAGACTCACACACTAAAAAAATCGGCAAATTTTGGTCAATTTCCCTCATCTTCCCCACTCGGATACATCATTAACTTATAATACTTTGAAACAGCCATGCTAATTATTAAGTATTAATTGTTATATCAATTCATAAAAATAATGCTATACTTTCCTAAGGTTTTATTTATTAAGTAATAAGTAACCAAGAACAATGTTTTTTAGGATTTGTAGGCATAAAGTGTAAAGATATCTTATGCGGTCGAACCCTACTCCCTACTCCCTACTAATTAGATCGTGATTAGGTTAACCCTCCTAGACCCTAAAAAAAATACTCCTTTAAAAGATTGGGACTTTCAGAACGAATCAATAATTAAGGTTGGTCGCTCTACAGATAATCATATTGTTTTATCTGATAGTTTAGTTTCCCGATACCATCTAGAGCTACATAAAATATCAAAGTCCCCATCTGGAAATATTTGGCGCTTAGTAAGCCTTGGGACAAATGGAACTTTTGTCAACGGAGTTTTGATGTCTCAAGGAATTGTTTCTGATGGTTCCCTGATACAGTTAGCAAGAGGTGGCCCGACCTTCAAGTTTCATGTTCAGGCTTTACCTGCTGCAAAGATTTCCCAGGAATGTTGTCCTCGCGCTAGTGAGAACTCACCAGGGAATCTATTCTGCATCTATTGTGGTAAACCAATTCAGGTTGAAAAAATTATTCGTCAGTATCAAGTTTTACGGATATTGGGTCAAGGAGGCATGGGTACTACTTATTTAGCTTGGGATCAGGAGCCACATAATTTTCAAGGTATGGCCGTTTCCCCTGCTGCTGCTTTGGTGGTACTTAAGGAGATGAATGCTGATATGGCTCAAATTCGTAAGGCTCAAGAATTATTTGAAAGAGAAGCTAAGGCTTTGAAATTATTAAGCCATCCAGGTATTCCCAAGTTTTTCGATTTTTTTGTCGAAGAAGACAAGAAATATTTAGTAATGGAAATAATTCATGGGCAGGATTTGGAGAAACGCATTATTACTCAAGGACCGATTTTGCCGCAACAGGCTATAGGGTGGATGGTTCAGACTTGTGAAGTTCTAGAATATATTCACTCACAAGAGCCACCCCTGATTCACCGGGATATTAAACCTGCTAATCTTTTAGTGCGCCGTCGTGATAATCAGATAGTGGTTTTGGATTTTGGAGCAGTGAAAGAAATTGGAACACCTTTAGGTACCAGAATTGGAGCAGAAGGCTATAGCGCCCCCGAACAAGACCGCGGACAACCTTTGACTCAATCTGATTTGTATGCAGTGGGTGCAACTCTAATTTTTTTGCTGACAGCTAAAAGCCCAATGCATTTCTATGATAATCATGGGAATGGTTATCGTTTTTATATTGAAAACGTTCCCAATATTACACCACAACTAAGAGAGGTTATTGAAAAAGTCACACAACCATTACCTAGAGATCGCTATAAAACTGCTCCTGCGTTAGCAGAAGCATTAAATAGTTGTCTATGATACTCCCAAAGTTAACTCAAAAAGGTAAAATAAGGGTATATCAATGTCATAATTTAGTATTTTACATACCTTTTTGCAGAAAACGCTACAGGATCTGTAAGTGCCTTAAGAGGAAAAAATATGTATGTTCTCATAAATCAAGAAAAATTAATAAAACTTATAATTATATCAAGTTTTAATTAGCTAGTACTAAATCTAGTCTGGATGTGTAATTTCTCAAAAAAAATAATATCAAATCCGCTTGTTTTGGAGCTTGAGAATAAACCGGGTTCATGGGAAGTAGGCTTAGTATGGTAGAGCATTTAATATTTTCCCGGGGTTTTCTCTACTTTCTTGTACAGATACTACCGGATTTGATACAAAGTGGGAAAAATGATCAATCTTTTTGGTCAATCGAACTTGGCATCAGGAACTTCAAGGCATCTTTGAGTTCTTCACAAGGAATCTTTAGTAGTGCTTGAAACTATCTCATCATCCATTTGAAAGGAGCAATTATTATAATTCGTGCGCCGTTTAGAGTTCTTGTAATTACAATGTTACACTTGGGGCACTTAAACAATCTTGAGCAACCAAGTTTTTTTTACATGACCACGGTTGCCACAAGGGACGACAACCATAAGGAATATTTTACCTGAAAGCTATAATCTCTTTAGCTGCTTACCTTAAGCCTAATTGGGAAGGTGAGTAAATTAATCCTCTTCCCAAGCTTCTACAGCTAATAGTTCACTAATTGGATCTTTCATAGAAAAACCAAACTCTTCTAGTTCTTTTTTCCAATAAACCCATTTATCTCCAAAAAGTAGAGCTATCTTCCAGATACTATCTGTTGGCTTAATTATGTTAGATTCCCGAAGAGAATTTACCTGACGTTGGAGTTTATCCATCGGGTGTATGACCTGTTGGCTCATAATACCTCTTAATTTTTAAAATTCTGCTAAATACAGCATCTCCATTCTCACTTTTACCGATCCGTAGATTTTTTGTGGCCTTGGAGAAGGTACTTTAAATTAGTACGTTTTATAGTTTTATAATTTAACACACTTGCTTTTGGCAAGCAAGTATATGGAAAAATCAATTATAAAAAGTATATTATAAGTTTAGTTTATATAATTGAAATTTTATAAGTTTTCCTACTTGAAAAAAATGAATTAATATGATAATCTATAAGGCTATCCTGAGTTATTAAACTATCTCTGTTTATTATTATATAGATATGATAACACAAAGTAAATATTTATCAAGATTCACAGCAATTTTGATATAGTAGACCAAAAATCTTGGTCAAGCGGAAGTTGCCAAATCGAATAGGTGAATAAATCTAAAAAAAAGTAAAAATTTATGTTAAACTAGGGAAGCTTCTTTCTAAAATAATTGCTATGTAAAACCTGCTTGTCTTGAGAAAGGGACGTGAGGCTTTATCTTCATCTCGTCTCGTCTCCTAAACTTCTCTTTTCTTATGTATATCCTTAAAATTCCACTTTGGACCTAATGAGTCTTGAGAAAGCTTACTACTTTCAAATCCTCGGCAGTTTTAATGTTGTAGCAGTAGCGGTGTAGAAGTTGTATGTTTTTGTATGCATCTTCTCTATCTATAAACCTAGCAACAATATAGTCAACTTCGATTTGTACCTTTGGTCTAAAATTTCATCCGGAAGATGTGCATTAGTTTTTCTGACTTTTTAATAGATTCGCTACTATGGTTTTTATGCCGGGATATTTACCGACTTTATTACTCCAAGAAATCTAGTCACCATGATAGATTTGATTTATTACCTTCAATTTTATTGAACTGTATAATGGGTATATCCGAATGAAGGTTTAGTATATATTTACCTTTGTTTAGAATCTAGTTTCTGGTTTCTGTTGATGATTTGCCAGCTTTTGTTACATCCCCTGGAATTTTTCAGATCCAAGATCTGGGGACACTCCATAAGTCTTTATTCCATACTACTTAAGAATATGTTGGTAAGTACTGGGCTTATATACCCCTGCCTGTGCTGTTCCTTCCAAAGTGTCTGAAAATTATTTGTTATCAAAAACCCAGGATCTTAACCATTGTTTGATTAAACGTTTATATGGTGTTTTCCCAATTTTTCTTAATTGCTATATATATTTGGTATAATCACTAAAAATCAGTTAACAATCTAAGTTTTCTGAGAACAAAAGTTAGCACGGTCTCTTGGGAAGAAATAATATCAGCTCGACCTTCCATTCCTGGTTGAATCAGATATTGACTACCGCCTTTGACTAAGTAAGGTTTTTCAGGTTCTATAGTGACCTCATAATAAGCTTCTTTAAGTACTTGATGAGCGATAGCATCTGGAGAAATTGAACGTACAGTTCCTTTGAGAATACCATAATCAGGAAAAGGATAAGCTGAAACTCGAATTTGTACGGGTTGACCTATTTTTACTTTGGCAATATCTGCTGCTGTCACCCTAGCCTTAAATACTATATGCGCGTTGTTAGGGACTATCTGAGCGATCGCTGCTCCTGATTCGACAGTTTGCCCAGGATTACGCAAAGATAACTTAAATATAGTACCATTTGCAGGAGCAATGATTACACTATTATTAAGTTTAGCATTTACCTGTTCTAGTTCTCTGTTACCAGCAGTCAATTCTTTAATTAATTCGGTTCGCTTAACTATCAGGTCCCGTCTATCTTTAGCAAACTGTTGAGCAACTTTAGGCAAAGATAAGGATAGCTCTAAAATAGCTGACTCAATAGATGATTTATCTATCTTATTATTTTCTGCTATGGTAAATTGTGACTGATACTGAAAAGTTTGAGGTCTAGCAGTAGCTAAGATTTGAACCTCTAAAGCAGATATTTGTTGATTAATTTGCTCTAATTCTATGTCGCACTGTTGGATTTTTTCTTGTAGTTGAGTTTTTTGACGACTCAGAGCAGATTCATCTATGCGTGCGATCGCATCTCCTTCATGAACTACTTGGTTTTCATTTACTTCTATACTGTCAATTTTACCCTCTGTAGGTGCTTGAACAATTCTTACGTCTCCTATTGGTCGAGCAATAGCTTCTGTTCTCACAGTAGGGTTATACTTTACTAGGCTAATTAGGGCAATAGCTGCACCAAATGTACCCAATAAGAACATTCCACCTATCTTATTCCAACGACTCATAGGAGGGAGAAATTCATCACTTTCTAAGGGTTGTACTTCTGTAGAATCAAAATTATTAAACATAATTTATTTTTACTTACTAAAATAATTTTTTTGAGGCTAAATTGAGAGATGAATATTAAGTTTAGATAGTTACTTACTAGACTGACACATATTTAATATTGCGTTACGACAAATTTTTAAATACCTTTGGTAATCTAAATTTTAGGTTTAAATATACACTCTACAAGCTTGGCACTAAATTAGCTGTATTACTCCACCAGAATGTGTCATGGTCAATGAGCTTATATAAAATACAAAAAATTGTGCTAAGCTCCGAATGTCATCCGGAACCCTATAAATTTTTGGTAGCACATATTAAGACCAATTTCCATGTATTAATACTATACTTAGATAGCACTTCAGTTACTACATGATTAACACCAAGGGAATAATCTTTTTGCATGATAAACATTCTCTGATTATGTTAATTTGATAAATTTTGTACGAAAATTGCATACAACATTTTTACCCATAATACTCTTAATTCACTATTAAATTTTGATATTTACTATCGGCAATTTGGCAAAAAATAAGTAAAAAATGCTATCAAAGCCTTATATAGTAATTGTTTTATACTTAATTAATTTGTTTGCTAATTGATATTATTTATCTACGTTTCAGCCATTTTTAGCAACAGCTACTTATTTCCCTTGCCTCTATTAGCAATGACAGGAATTTTCACTATAAAAAATGTCAAAGTACTGCTATAAGTTATCTTACTTACCTATTTTTTACTTTCTAGCATAGGGAATTATTGAGCTTAGGAGTTATTTTGTAAGTGATCCGGATAAATTTAAAAATTGCAGAAATTAGGATTAAAGTTAATATTCAAAAGAAGGTGATTAATTATAGAAGTTAGAAAAATCCGGATACTGTAGGTTATTTGGGAAGTATAAACTCAACTTCCTTCAGAAGTTAAAGAAATCAGCAAAGATTACTATTATTTTATGAGAACTATTAACCATGAGGAAGCTGATCATGCAACAATCTCAAAAACAGCAACTTTTTACAGAATTAAACTTAGAAGAATCTATTATAATCAATGGTGGTTATAATGAAAATTATAAATATCATCGTAGTTTTTTAGGCTTTCAACTTTGCCCTCGCAGTAATTACAATTATAACCGTTATTCTCCTAACAATAAACGTTATAATTATAACTACTATAAGGGGAATACAAGAGGCTATTACTAATTAAAATTATTCTTATTTTACTACTGAAAACCTATTAGTTAAGGTTAATTGCTGACTACTCAATGATTACTTTTGACTCCCAGGGACATTAACAAAAATCCTGTGATAGCCTAAGTTAATTTTTAACATTCTTTTTTCACTCTTGGTATATACTAAACATAATATTGCTTAAAGTTGCTCAATCCCCAAACCTTCCTGATAGATTACTATTGCCTTTTGGCTTTTGACTTTATCATAGGGTTATATTATACCATTAAAAAAAAGAATAAAAAAAAGAATATTACGAAAAATTCTAAGTAGTTATACAAAATTAATTACACATACTTTCAAGCTAAAAAGCATATATTTCCTGTAATTTGGGAATAAATAATGGAAATTAATTTTGTATAGACAATTTTTACCTCTATGACTTTTATAGTTTATTTCTAGTATTTTTACATAATAATTATGAAAGTTTTAGCTATATAAAATCAGGAATATCTTCGTAGATATAGCAATCCTAAATAGGTTGTAAAAATATAATTGCAAAAATAATATCTCTACTTCACTAGACAAAAAAATGAAGATTATAGATAAAATAGATAATTTTATACTTTAGAAAAAAAATCCTAAAGAAACAACAATAGCTTTAGTATTAAAAATGATTTGGTGAGTAAATACTCTTATAAAAACACCAATAATTATTAAAGGTTTCTCACAGTTTATAGATCTGAAATAAAAAAAATTAGCACTTTTTATAGCCCTATAAATTTTAATAATTTAGCTATATTTTTTTAAAAAACCACATTAATTTAAGTAAAAAAAGAGGAACCAATTTCTGGGTATTGAGCAAAAAAATATTTTAGAATATCAGGCTTAAAAAACTATTTACAACAAACAATTTAATGTAGTTTTTAATTCGCATAAAAGTTATTATAATGACTATGAAAAAGATGTTTATTCATTGAAATAATTCCCCAACCAAGAATTATACTAAAAATGATTAATTTGTGAAAGCAAAAAAAGTTAGAGAGGATAAATTGGCAAAATAGCAACGAGAAATAGAAACTATAAAGCTGGCTATGTTTATGATTAAGGAATGTTATATCTTATGAAAAGACTTTTGAGTTTATGGTTGGGTACCAATAGATAAAAGAATAAAAAATCCACTCACAAATGAAAAAAAATCTACTTATTCTGGCGTCTTAAACTACCAAGCCCCATAATTTATTGATGTTAAAAAGAAGTGGAAATACTGAAAATACTATGAAAAATATTTAACTATTTACAGCAGCCAAGGCAGGGAAAAAATGAGCAATATTTGGGGATAGAAGCACTGATAATAATTTGAGATAATTTTGATAATATTTAATGACAAAAAATAGCTAAAAAAACCGAAGGATAATGGTGAATAAATTGTATAAAATTTTCTCCGAATACCCCGGAGTAAAACCCCGTTAAAAATATTTAGTCACAAGGTAAAAATTTCATCGGACAATTTAATCATCTTTGCAGTTATTTGAAAATAGTTAATTTATTTGAAGTTTTTTGCACTCTGGTCAAATATTCGACTTTCCCCAACTTTTTAAGTATTAAATTGTACCACAACCAATACACGAAATGTTATGAGTAGTTAAGATGAATCTAAATATAGAACACTCTCTAGTTTAAATTAAAATAAAAATATATTTTTAGTAAAAATTAATGGGATAAAAATGACAATAAAAAGACAAGTTATTGTTCAAAAAACATAAACAGAAGTTTTTGTACTAAAAAAATAGAGAAGGTTACTTAATAATTAAAATTACACCCAAGTATAGCATTCTTTATTCACAGTTATTATAAAACTGTATCTCATAGATTAAATGAATACTATTATCTTAATTTATAAATATTTAAAAGAAACATAAAAATAGAAAAGAAAAGCAGATAAATTTTGTAAATAAAACTCTTTATTTTAATATCAATAAATATTTAAATCTAGTCATGATATGGTCTAATTTTTGGAAATCATTATGACTGAAAATACTATAAATAAATATTGATTTTTTTTATTTATATGTTTTATTACAATAATAATTACTTAATTAAAAAATATTTGGCTAAGTATTTATCCGGATATTACTAAACACTTAGGAATAATGAATTGTAATTCCCAGTAGTCAACATAAATTATTAAAGGTTACTAATGTAGTTAATTAAGGTTAAGGATAATTTTTATGCAAGAAAGACAAGAAACAAAAAATAATCAACTTTTTACTGATTTTTCTACTGAAGAATCTGCTACTATTAATGGCGGCCATAGATATTATGGTAGTAACAGTCATCGCGGTTATTACAGTTATGGCTATCGTAATTATTATCCTCGTTATTATCGTCGATCTGTACGTTACTATTCCCATTCTTCCTACTCCTATAATCCCTACCATCACGGCTGTTACTAATTAAAAATTTTTCATAGTAGTTTTCTCCTGATTAATTGAAAAAAAGTAATTTTTTTAGTATTTTTTTATCTGCCATTTATGAGAATATAATCAGGAAAAAAATATCCGGATGCTAGAAATAAATAAAGAATAATAGATAGGAATTTATAATATATTTATAATTTTTTAACTATCTTATAAACCCAAATAAAACAGAGGATAGTCTTATGCAAAAAACTCAAAAAAGCGAACTATTTTCTAACCTTTCTTCTGAAGAATCTGGCACTATTAATGGTGGTCATTATTATAATAATAATTACGATTATAGTCGCTCTGTACGTTACTATCATCGTCCTATTAGCTACCACTATCGTAGCTATAGCTACTATTATAGTCGCCCTGTCAGTTATAGCTACGGAGGCTATTATTATTGCGACTAAAAGTTAATGTAAAAATCAAAAAAATCTCCTGAAGCTTCACCTGATAAAAAGAATAATCTATTACAAATCATCAGATAGTTTCGTAAACAAATATAACTTAAACGACCTTATTGATTAAATTATATTTAAGGAAAAAAATGATGCAAAACACTCAAAATAAAGAGCTATTTTCTGATATTTCGACTGAAAACTCTGCCACTATTAATGGTGGTCATGGTTGTGTTTGTCATAACTATAGATCCAGTCGCATTGTAAATTATGGCTATGGTCGTGGCGACTATTATTATGTTCATTATAATCGTCCTATACGTTATGGCTATCGTCCTAGTGGTTATCGCTACAGTTATGTTAACTATTCTGATAGAGGATGTTACTAAAAGCGATATTATGGTGAGATTATAACTTTAATTAGTATTTCATTAAACTCGGCACCTGTAGATTTATAGGTGTCTTTTTCTGATTTTATTGTTTGTTAATAGAAAGAATTATTTGGTATATCAAAATTAATCAGTATAGTTATTTTTAAATTAAAAATTAAGTTATTATGTTAGACATTGTACCAATACCAATATTACCAAAAGCATCTACTGAACGTAAAATAAATAACTTTAATAAATATCCAATAATTCTTCAACAAAGTGAGGAAGATTGTGGAGCTGCTTGTTTAGCTTCTATTGCTAAATATCATGGTCGTATTTTAACAATTAATCGGATTAGAGAAATAATAGGTACTAATCAACAAGGAACTACATTATTAGGTTTAAAACAAGGTGCAGATACTATCGGTTTTAATGCTAGGTCTGTGAAAGCTAATCCAGAAATTTTAAATCAAATTGACCGTGCTCCTTTACCAGCAATTATTCATTGGCAAGGTAATCATTGGGTAGTTTTATATGGCAAACAAAGTGATAAATATGTAATTGCTGATCCTGCTATTGGGATTCGTTTTTTGTCAGAAAAAGAATTAGCTGAAGCTTGGGAAGATTGGATTTGTTTATTAACAGAACCTGACCCAAAACGTTTTTTTTCTGAGGCTGATGAAAAAGTTAGCAATATTAGCAGATTACTCAGACGAGTTTGGTATTATCGCCAAATTATTGTTCAGGTATTTTTGTTGAATATTGTCTTAGGTTTACTTTCTATTGCTTCTCCTTTCTTGGTGCAAATTTTAACTGATGATGTTCTAGTTCGGGGTGATTTTCAGTTACTTACTAGTGTAGTAATTGCTGTAATTATCATGAATATTTTTAGTAGTTGTCTGGAGTTAGTTCAATCCAATATGATTTCCCATTTTGCCCAACGTTTAGAGTTAGGAATAGTAATGGAATTTTGCAGACAAATTTTACGTTTGCCATTAAATTATTATGAGACACGACGTAGTGGTGAAATTATTAGTAGACTGACAGATATTAAAGAGATTAATCAATTATTTTCTCAAGTAATTGTGAGTTTACCTAGCCAATTTTTTATTGCTTTAGTCTCTTTAATTTTTATGTGTATCTATAGTTTTTCTCTGACTATAGTTGCTATTTTTATGGCAGTAGTTATGACATTATCAACTATTGCTTTGTTACCGATATTACAGCAAAAAACTAAAAATTTATTGGCTTTAGAAGCAGAAACTCAGGGTGTCTTAGTAGAAACTTTTAAGGGGGCAATGACTCTTAAAACTACCTCTAGTTCTCCTCAGTTTTGGGAAGAATATCAAGGTAGGTTTGGCAAGTTAGCTAATTTGAGTCTTAGAACTACTCAGATTGGGATTGTAAATGATGTATTTTCAGGTTTAATTAGTAATATTGGTAATATTTTTATGTTGTGGTTTGGCAGTAATTTAGTTATCGCTGAACAATTAAGTATTGGTCAGTTATTAGCTTTTATTGCTATGAATCAATATGTATCAAGCTTGGTGAGTACATTGGTAGGATTGATGGATGAATTAACAAAAGTTCAGACTGCTACTAGGCGACTTTCAGAAGTCATTAATTATCTTCCAGAAACGGATGGAAAGCATCAAAAACCGGAGGCTAAAATTAAGGATAATGATGATATTATTTGCTCTAATATTAGCTTTCACTATGCTGGTAGAATAGATCTATTAGAAAACTTTTCTGTGAGGTTTCCTGGTAGCAAGTCTATTGCTTTAATTGGTGAATCTGGCTGCGGTAAAAGTACAATTGCTAAATTAATTGCTGGTTTATATCCAGTCAAATCTGGTAATGTTCAAATTGGCATTTATAATTTGCAGGATTTAGATATAAATTCTCTGAGAAAGCAAGTTGTATTAGTACCTCAAGATGCTCATTTTTGGAGTCGTTCAATTATTGAAAATTTTTATTTAGCAGCTCCGGGAGTAACATTTGAAAAAATTGTTAAAGCTTGTCAAATTTCTGGTGCTGATGAATTTATTAGTTGTTTGCCTAATAAATATCAAACAGTTTTAGGAGAATTTGGAGCCAATATTTCTGGGGGTCAAAGGCAGCGTTTGGCAATAGCTAGAGGTATTGTTAATGAGCCACCTGTATTAATTTTGGATGAGTCAACTTCTGGTTTAGATCCGATAGCTGAGTCTGAAGTTTTGGAGAGATTATTGTCTTATCGTCGGGGTAAAACTACTATTTTTATTAGTCATAGACCTAGGGTAATTAGTAGGGCTGATTGGATTATTTTATTAAATCGTGGCCAGCTAGAATTGCAAGGTTCTCCGGCATCTTTACGGGCAAAACATGGTAATCATTTAGATTTTTTGAATCCTTAAAACAGATAAGTAGGAGATTAAATAGGAAGGTTTTATATGACGTTCATAGGTTATAGCAAACATAAGAAGAATTCAAACTAATTATCTAATAATTATCAAAAACTTAAAAAAAGACTGTGTTAATTGCTTAAAAATTTAAGTATCACCTCAATATAGTATTACTTTTGGTTATTGCTATAAAATTGTTACAGATTTAGTCTTTTGTTGCCACCTCAAGAGTGAAGTGTTAAAATTTAGTCTGTTGTCAATAAATTCAATAATAATGACTATAGCTAATCCTATTAAAAAGGTTAACCAACTACTTCGGGAAAGAAAATTTGATGATGCTTTTAAAGAGTGCCAAAAATCTATAGAAGTAAACCCTAATTTTTCCTGGAATTATTACTATTTAGGAAAAATATTAGCTGCACAAAATAAATGGCAAGAAGCACTTATCCAATATGAAGAGGCAGTTAAAATCAATCCTAACTCTGCAACTTTTTACTATAGCTTGGCTAAAACTTTAAGACATCAAGGTCAATTAGATGAAGCAATTAAATATCTAAAAATAGCTATTTCTCTAAAAAATAATGTGATTATTTATCAACAAACTCTAGCTGAAGTTTATGAAGTTAAGTTTGATTTTGTGGGCGCATTTAAAATTTGGCAAGAAATTATTGCTATTAATTATAATCATCCTGTAGCAACAAAAAAAATTCATTGGTTACGAACAGATATTGTTAGAGATTTTGTCGAGAATGGGGATAAGTTAAATAAGGAAGGAAAAATCAAGGAGGCTGTTAATTTTTACCAGCAAGCATTAACTATAAATTCCCAACAGCCTATGCCTATTTATCGTAATTTTGGGAATAATTTAATTACTTTAGGTAAATTTGAGGAAGCAGAAACGGTATTTAAGCAATTAAAAGAAATGTATCCAGAGCTAACAGATGGTTATGAGGGTTATGCAAGGTTAACTCATAGTTTAGGGAATTGGGAGTTGGCATTAAAGCGTTGGGAAAATGCTATAGAAAAGTTTCCA
>ENA-UENX01000356-UENX01000356.1-marine-metagenome-genome-assembly--contig:-NODE-356-length-21645-cov-3.111743_pt1 | contig 21645 bp, 16 predicted proteins | sample MGYA00237875_ERZ529327 | MGnify/ENA primary metagenome ERZ529327 (study PRJEB26372, sample SAMN05368347) | marine metagenome | biome: cultured habitat; feature: ocean water; material: water; isolation... | reverse complement strand
CGCCATATCAACTTTACCTGTGCTTCAGAATTACTATATGATCCAACCGGCTATCTCTGGGCCATCACTTGTCATTTCACCAATTACGGCAAATTAATCCGATATGATCTGGAGACTTGTGAAACCCATTCCTATCCAGGAACTATTGGATTTGAGGCCATGGCCCAAGATGAAAATGGTACCATCTGGATTGCTGGGGCTGAAAAGGAGCATGAAGGCCAATTGCTCCTCTTTGATGCCAGAAAAGAAGAATTTATACCCTACGAGACTCCTGATAGCCTAAATCCGTTGGAGGGTCTAACGCCCTACTATCTGACTTTTGATAAAGACGGGGATCTCTGGATGGGGACTGATGTTGGTGTGCTGAAAATGAACCCTAAGACTGGCGATATCGAAAGATTCTCCATCGATAATGAAAGTGGAGAAGGACAACTCTCTCATAATAGCTGTTATGTGATTGTGGAAGACCAGGCCGGTATAATGTGGATTGGCACTAAAAATGGGCTCAATGCTTTGGATCCAGTCACGAAGAGTGTGCGTGTTTTCACCAAGGATAATGGGATGTCGAGTAGTACCGTTCACGGTATACAGCTAGATGAGAATCAAAACCTTTGGATAAGCACCTTCAACGGTTTAACTCATTATGATCGCAATGAAGAATTGTTCCGAATTTTTTACGAAATTGATGGATTTAGTAATGATGAATTCACGCCTTTCTCCTTCTATAAGGATGAATATGGACAGTGCTATTTCGGCACCGTAAACGGACTGAATGCCTTCTATCCAGAAGATATCTTGGTGGACAAAGACATTCCGAAAGTGATTTTAACTAGAGTCGAGAGATTTGACTCCGATAGTAACCAACCTATCGTTCAGGATACTAACTTGGTCAACCTCAAAGAGTTGACAATCCAACCCGGTGCATCCTTTTTCACCCTGCATTTTGCGCTGCCCATCTACTACGGTCGAGGTAAAATCCGATTCCGGTCCAAGCTAGAGAATTACGAGCAGTCTTGGCGTGACCATAAGACGGGTGTAATCAAATACAATAATTTACCCCCAGGAGATTATGTACTACGTGTCAAGGGCGCGGATAGCAACGGCAATTGGAGTACTGAAGAGTATGAGATGCGCATTCAAATTGAACAGTACTTCTACAAAAAACCAATCTTTTGGTTCTTCGTCTTTTTGGGCTTAGTGGGTGTAATCTATGCTATCCTGAAAAATCGGCTTGAGCAAAAACTACGGATGGAAAGACTACGGATGAAGCTATCCAGTGATTTACATGATGAAGTGAGTGGCCTTCTATCCGGCATTGCCATGCAATCGGATATGCTCAGTATGATGTCCAAGGATCAAAACCTCAAGCCTCGGTTAAAAACGATCGGAGAAGCCAGTCGAAAAGCCATGTCAAAAATGAGTGATGTGATATGGTCCATTGATTCTCGCAAAGATCGATTGGAAGACCTGATTGAAAGAATGCATGTACATGCCGATGAAGTTCTATTGCCCATCGATATTCGCTACGACTTTAGAGTGGGCAAGATGGAGCGCCAACAGAAGATTCCGGCCAATATTCGCCAAGATATCTACTTCATCTACAAAGAGGCCATTAACAATATTGCTAAGCACTCTCAAGCTACCAAGGTTAATATTCAGATGGAAAACTTAGGAGCTATATTCCAACTCACCATTAGTGACAATGGAGCTGCCATCCCGGTAGCTGTGCTTGAAAACGAAAGCAGAGGCAAAATCATCAACGTTCGCACCCGCAAGAAATCCGGCCAAGGGTTGACCAATATGAAGATGCGTGCCCAACGACTTAAGGCCGAGATTAAGATCGCTAAGGACAACGGTTTTCAGGTGCAGCTGCAGATGCGGAAGTTCGCCAAATAGGTACCCCCCCACCCCACCCCATGAATATGGGGTTTCACAGAAGTATTCTTCCCCTTATCTTTGAAGCATCTTAGACAAAGATCCCGTGAACAGGAAAAGATATTATCCTTCCTATTCACCTATCAACAAGAAGCGTGTTTACATAGGGACTTTCGATCTAGAAAGTCCCACTTTTTTTAAAAAGATAAGACTAAACTCCAGTAATATTTTTACTCTAGGCGCTTTCGAGCGCTCAATCTCAGTGTTCTATTCATGAAAAGGGCTTTTTCCAGAAAAAGCCCTTTTCACTTTTTATACCCTTACCTATTTGCAAGTTGGCCTTCAGTCCGAGAACTAAGGCAAAATTGTTACTTTTACTTCAGCAGGATCAAAACACAGCAGAACGGGGCCAGTCCCTCGAATCTATTGATTAGTTAGCATTCGGATAGTCCGAGTTCTACCCTCATTTTACCGTGAATATGCATTTAGATAACGCCAAGACAGCGCTCAAGAAATACTTCGGTTACGAGACCTTCCGCCCCATGCAGGGAGAAATCATTCAATCGGTCTATGATCGTAAGGATGCCCTCGTACTGATGCCGACCGGTGGTGGAAAATCCATTTGCTACCAAATTCCTGCGATCACCATGCCTGGAACCTGCGTAGTGATCAGTCCGCTGATTTCTCTCATGAAGGACCAAGTAGAAAGTCTCAAAGCCAATGGAATCAAGGCCGCATTCCTAAATAGTAGTCAGGACACCGCTGAGCAACAAGCCATCGAAGATGACTTCTTTCATGGCAATATTCAGTTACTGTACGTATCTCCGGAAAAGCTCGTCAATTCTTCCTTTCAGCCCTTGCTACAAAAGGCTAAGGTTAATCTTTTTGCCATTGATGAAGCACATTGCATCTCAGCTTGGGGTCATGATTTCCGACCGGAGTACAGTCAGCTTAAGTTCATCAAGCGAGACTTTCCCCATGTCCCCATTATCGCCTTGACAGCCACGGCAGATAAGTTGACTCGAAAGGATATTATTGAGCAGTTAGGCTTGGCAACTTCCCAGACCTTCATAGCTTCTTTTGACCGGCCAAATATTAGCTTGGAGGTGCGCCCAGGGCAGAAACGCTTGGAGCAGATTCTAGCCTTTATCGGCCGAAAAAAGGATCAGTCTGGCATTATTTATTGCTTGAGCCGGAAGAGTACAGAAAACCTTGCTGAAAAATTGAACGCCAGAGGAATTAAAGCTGGTTTTTATCATGCTGGCTTAAGTGCCGCCGAGCGATCACATATCCAGGAAGCTTTTATCAATGATCAAATACCAGTGATCGCGGCTACCATAGCTTTTGGTATGGGTATTGACAAATCCAATGTGCGTTGGATTATCCATTACAACCTGCCCAAGAACATGGAAAGCTACTACCAAGAAATTGGACGGGCAGGGAGGGATGGAACCACGGCCGAGACCTTGCTTTTCTACAGCTATGGGGATGTTATGATCCTACGGGAAATTCTGGAAAAGAATCAATCTGAAAATACAGAAATCCAGTTGGCCAAGCTAGAGCGTATGCAGCAGTATGCCGAATCCCTGGCTTGCCGGCGCCGGATTTTACTCAACTACTTCTCCGAAGATAGCAATGAGCGTTGTGGTAATTGTGACAACTGTCTAAATCCACCAACCTATTTCGATGGAACGATCATCGCCCAGAAGGCACTTTCAGCCGTCTATCGCTTGCGGGAGAGTGTCGGTCTGCGCTTCTTAATCGATGTATTACGTGGATCGGGACGTAAGGAAATCTTTGAGCGTGGTTTTCAAAACATCAAGACCTACGGAGCGGGACGTGAATATAGCTTCTTGGATTGGCAGCACTATCTGCTGCAATTGATCAATCTAGGTTATCTGGAGATCGCCTATGATCAAAAGAGTGTGGTGAAGATGACACCTGCCAGTCAACGAGTGCTTTTCAAAGGGGAACGCATCCAACTGGTGCAACAGACCACGGTAAAAGCAAGACAGGAGGCTGCAAAAGCCAAGTCCAAGCCAGTTACGAAGCGTCAGCGGGTCCGAGACGACCTTTTCGAAGTACTCCGGCAACTGCGGAAACAACTGGCTCAACAACGAGGCGTACCTCCTTATATCATCTTTAGCGATGCAACTTTGGAAGAAATGGCTGCCCGCCGTCCAATGCAGGATGCGGAAATGCAGCAAATATCTGGGGTTGGGGAAAGGAAACTGCAATTATACGGTGATGCGTTCATGGAAGCCATCCGTGGTTTCGTCACACAGCACGCCACCACCATGCGAGATGGCGCTACCTTACAGGTCACCTTGCAATTATACCAGCAAGGGCTAAGCGTGGAAGAAATGGCTACAAAGCGAGAACTTACCACTAGAACCATTTACAATCACTTAGCACAATTGTATGAGAATGGGGAAGCCATTAAGCTCGATCCGATTATCTCCTCCACCCAAATCAAAGAGATAGTAGGTACACTAAAGTACCTGGAACAGCCTTATAAGTTGAAAGATATCTATGAGCGTTTTGATGGTCTATTCTCCTATACCCAAATCCACTTTGCCCTAGCCCATCATAGGAAGGTGCAGAAGGATGGAATTGGAGCTTCTTGACTTTCTTAAAAAGACGAAAGGATAAGAAGTCCTTAAAAATCTTCTTATCCTTTCTATTGCTTGCTGATCAACCCAGCATTCTAATAAACTTCCGGGATTCGATCAGGATAATCTGTGATGATTCCATCTACTCCCATCTGCAGCAAAGAATCCATTAAGGTGGTCTCATTCACCGTCCAGGGAATGATCTTCATGCTTTTTGCATGGGCTTCTTTCACCAAATTAGCGGTAACCAATTTGTGATATGGGCTATATATCTGCGGTATAAAGCCTAGCTGGTCTAATTGATCATCTAAACTTGCTGGTAGATACACCAAGAGTGCAATTCTTAACTTGTGATTCAAGGCTCGCACTTCCCTCAAGGGGCGCATATCAAAAGACTGGACAACTGCTCTATCTACAATGCCAAGTGCTTCCAATTCATCGACTACCATGCGAGCAAAAGTTTGAGGATTGGGACACAAAATACTATCCCATTCCACCTCACTTTTAATTTCTAAATTGTAATGCGGAGCAGGCAATTGGTTGGCCTTTACGTGTTCTTCTACTGCATTGACCATTTCCCGAAAAGTCGGCTTATAGGCTTTCATCAACTGCTGCTCGGGAAAGTTGGGATTCCCTTTAGAACCGCAGTCAAAGGCCTTCACCTCCTCATAGGTCATCTGATAAATCGCATATCGACTTTTCTCCTCCTCTTCAGCTATGGGCGAACCATCAGGCTGCAAGCAAAAGACGGCGTTCATCCAGGGCTCATGAGAAACAACCAGTTGGCTATCCTTCGAAACAGCTAAGTCCAATTCCAGTGTACGGACAGCCGGATATTCTAGGGCTTTGAGAAAAGCTGGAATGGTATTTTCTGGCGCAAGCCCTCGGGCACCGCGATGCCCTTGCCAATCGATTATCTTTTCGTCCATAATGAGCGTTTGCTGACAAGCTATTGTCATAAATACTAAGCCTACCAGAAGAGAAATCTTGTTGAACATTACTTTTGGTTTTTGATCATGTAGTCCACCGTTAGATTACACAGCAACTTTACTCCAAGATCTAAACCACTGTCATCAATGAAGAAGTCAGGAGTGTGGTGCGGAGCTGCATCTGCAGGGTTCATCCCCTTGGGCATACCACCTACGAACAGAAATAAACCAGGAATTTCCCGAGCAAAGAAGGAAAAGTCCTCGGCTCCGGTTCGAGCATCAATTAGATGCACATTTTCCTTGCCAGCTGTGGACTCAACTGTTGGTAGCATTTGACTCGTAAGATCTATATCATTAAATGTAACCGGATAACCTTCTTCAATAGTTACCTCTGCCACTGCTCCAACACTCTCCGCAATTTTGGTAGCAGTCCTGCGAATGTCCGCATGGACCTTCTTCTGCATGTCTACATCAAGGGTTCGGATGGTGCCTATCATCTCCACTTCCTCAGGAATGATATTAGATCTGACTCCTCCGCTAATCTTTCCAATAGATATAACAGCGGCTTCCTTGGTGAGCTGGGTTTGTCGACTAATGATGTGTTGTAGGCCCTGAATGATCTGAGCAGAAACAGCAATCGGGTCCACTCCAGTCCAAGGGGTAGAACCATGCGTCTGCTTACCCTTAACCTTGATCACCAGTCGATTGACAGCAGCCAAGGTGCCACCGGGCTTATAGTTGACGTGTCCAACCTCTGTTTTAGAGTTGATATGTAAGCCAAAAATGACATCCACACCATTGTCCGAAAGTACTCCCTCTTTGACCATCAGTTTGGCCCCCCCCTCTTCACCGGGAGGCGCGCCTTCTTCAGCGGGTTGAAAAATGAAAACTACCTTACCAGCGAGTTGATCCTTCATATTTACAAGCACCTCAGCTGCTCCCATCAACATGGCGACATGGGTATCGTGACCACAAGCATGCATCACGCCGACCTCTTCCCCTAGAAAAGTAGTTTTCACCTTTGAAGCGAAGGGTACCGGAGCTCTCTCTACCACCGGCAAGCCATCCATATCTGCTCGAAGACCAATCGTTGGGCCGGGGCGGCCACCTTCCAGCACTGCCACCACCCCCGTATGCGCGATCCCGGTTTGCACCTTCAATCCAAGGCCTTTCAAATGCTTTTCAATATAAGCAGCCGTTTTGAATTCTCGGTTGCTTAATTCTGGATGCTCATGTAAGTAACGACGCCATTCCACCACCTTATCTTTTACCTTGGCCACTCGTTTATCCATCATGGTGTAAACGCTCCCTTGTCCAAAAACAAATGTTTGGGTAAATAGGACAAGGGCAAAAATCAATAGGTTTCTCATACTGTTCAAGTCTTTTAATAGTAGTAAAAAGGCATCCCTCATGATTCCTTACGTAATCGCTCATAATGATGATAGAAATACGGAATAGTCTCTATGCCTTTATAAAAATTGAATAGTCCATAGTGCTCATTGGGCGAATGCAAAGCATCAGAATCCAGCCCGAATCCCATCAAAACGGACTTCACGCCAAGTACTTCTTCGAATAGCGCGACAATCGGGATACTTCCTCCCTCTCGTTTCGGGATGGGTGCTTTACCAAAGGTCTCCTGCATAGCTAGATGCGCTGCACGGTATTCTGGTGTGTCGGTAGGTGTAACTACTGGTTCACCGCCATGATGAAAGCTCACCTTAACCTTCACGGAATCAGGCGCTATACTTTCAAAATGATCGGCAAAGAGTTTAGCGATTTTATCAGAGTTCTGATGTGGAACCAGACGCATACTGATTTTGGCAAAAGCCTTGGAAGGCAATACCGTTTTAGCTCCTTCTCCGGTATATCCTCCCCAAATTCCATTTACATCCAGAGTCGGGCGAATAGAAGTACGCTCCATGGTAGTAAACCCTTTCTCTCCTTGGATATCACCAATAGCTAAATCCTCTTTATACTGATCAAGGCTGAATGGCGCTTTATTCATTTCTGCTCTTTCGTCAGTAGAGATCACTTCTACATCATCGTAAAAGCCAGGAATGGTGATGTGCTTGTTTTCGTCTTGCAAGGAAGCGATCATTCCGCACAATACATTAACTGGGTTTGCCACTGCTCCACCATATACACCGGAGTGGAGATCTCGATTAGGTCCAGTGACTTCTACTTCAACATAACTCAAGCCACGCAAACCTGTGGTGATGGATGGCGTACTATTAGAAATGATAGAGGTATCAGAGATTAGGATAACATCGCAAGCCAGTTTCTCCTGGTTCGCTCTACAGAAGTCGCCCAAGTGATCAGAACCAACTTCCTCTTCCCCTTCAATCATGAACTTGATGTTACAGCCGAGCGCATCATTCTTGATCATAGCCTCGAAGGCTTTCACATGCATGAAGAATTGTCCTTTATCATCACAGGCCCCACGAGCAAAAATCGCTCCATCGGGATGGATTTTTGTCTTCTTGATCACAGGTTCAAAAGGTGGTGATTCCCAAAGATCTAAGGGATCAGGCGGCTGAACATCATAATGCCCATATACTAAAACAGTCGGTAAACCCTCGCCTAAGATCTTCTCACCGTAAACAATTGGGTGCCCTTCGGTTGGCATCACCTCCACGGCATCTGCACCGGCAGCCTTCAATAAGTCGGCAACCATCATGGCCGTTTTCATCACATCATCTTTGTAGGCGGGATCTGCACTGATTGACGGGATTTTCAACATCTCCAATAGCTCATCCAAGAACCTATCCTTATGTTCTTCGATGTACTGCATCACATTTTCCATATGCTATCTTTTCTGGTTTTATTTTTGATTAAAGCAGAGTTACAATGAACAGTGTTGCATGGTTAATTAATAAGGTTTTATTCATTCAACGTACAACATTATTCATTCAACATTAATTACTCAACATTAAAAAAGTGGGCCCATCAAATCGATAGCGCCACTGGGCCAGGACCTTAGTTGCAAGGGTTTGACCATCAGATCGGTAAGTTCGCGGCGAACCAAGCCTAACGCTCGGTTATCCGTTAGCAACAGCCACTTGCACAGATTACTAGCCGCTTGAAAATTATTGTTCAAATAGAGCTCCCGTTCTTTGGCGATTAAAAGTATGAAATCAATGCCAGATTTTTTGCCCAGTTCCTCCAATTCTGACAATAAATATGTGGCCAATTTCTGATGTTGGTGAGTGGGAGAAATACAGAGGTCCATTATGCCAAATACAGGAAAAAGACTTCCCTCATACCCAATGGGTCGGGAAACTACTCCCATATGGCCTATTAACTCCTTTCCTTCCCAAAGCAAATAACGAAAAGTCGGTGGGTACTTGTAGTAAGTTTGATGTGCCGGATATCCAGGAAAACAAAGGTGTAGCAAGGCCGAGATAGCTTGTTTGGTTTCGGTAGTGAGTAAAAACTCCTCCGTTCTATCAATTCTCATTGCAGCCTATAAATAGTGTCTTTTCAATAATTCAATAATCCCATCCTCTGACAATTTCCGGTCCAATTTACCTTCAATAGAGAAGGAAATACTACCGGTTTCTTCTGATACCACGAATGCTGCCACATTGGAGCGTTCGGTAATACCTACCGCAGCTCGATGCCGCAAACCAACGCTTTTGGGTAAACTCGGATTATCCGAAACGGGAAGTACCGAACTCGCCCATTGCAATTTACCATTTGCGATCACCAGGGCGCCATCATGTAGAGGACTTTCTTTCGTAAAAATACTTTCGATCAAAGGTTCACTAATCTGGGCATCCAATCGTACCCCGGAATTGATGAGTCCTTCCAAGTTGGCATTTTTACTCAAAACGATCAAAGCCCCAATTCGCTGTTTGCTAAGCCTTAGCATTACGGCTTTTAAGGCCATCACCTCCTGCTCCTTTTTTGGGGTAGCCTGAAAATTCCGATTCAACAGCCGCTCCCAAAAATGGGATCGCTGTCTAAGCGTGGTATTTCCCAAAAATAGGAGAAACCGCCTTATTTCTGGTTGAAAAATCACAACTATGATGATGACTCCCACCTCTACAAACTTCTCCATAACCGTAGACAACAGATCCATCTGCAGCCGATTCACCAACCAGGCCACCATCGTGAGCATCAAAACTCCAACGAAGATATTGAAAGCAATACTCCCTCGCAGCAATCGATAGATCAGATACATCAGATACCCCACGATCAATATGTCGAGGATATCCCAAATGCGAATGGGCAAAAATCCGATCTTAACCAAATAGATCATCGTCAGTAGGCAATAGCTTCGTCTGAATTAAATAGTATAAAACTCAACACTTGAGTTCCACTTGTTATCGCTTTTGATAAAGAGCTCTTTTGTACAGGCCCAGCTCCATTCTCCACCCGGATCAAAATAGGCGGGTAGGCCTCTGTCTTATTCTGCAGTGCCTGCAAGGCTGCAGTAAACTTATAGGAATGAGCCGGCACAATCCGGTCATCATGCTCTGCTGTCATAACCAAGGTTGCAGGATAATTAGCTTCCACGACATTGTGTAAGGGGGAATAAGCGTAGAGGAAGCTGAATAGTTCCTCGTCAGTACTCTCCCCATACAAATCTTTCCATAACCATCCCCCCGCGAACCTTTGGTACCGCAGCATATCCAGGAGTCCATTCGCCGGTATCGTAGCCCTATACAGATCAGGTCTTTGTGTCAAGCAGGCCCCAACAACCAATCCGCCTCTTCCTTGACCATAGATCGCCAACTTTTCAGAAGACGTGTATTTATTTGCGATCAGATACTCAGCAGCAGCCTGAAAATCGTCAAAACTATTCTGTTTGTTCTTTCCCGATCCGGCTCGGAGCCACCTCCGGCCGTTACCTTCCTGTCCACGGATCTGAGCAATCGCACAAACGCCATTGTGTTCTAGCATGATGGGCATCAATTGTAAGCCCGTAGGATTGAACTGGAGTTTAGGTGGGGACAATTCTTCATCTAGGGCCAACAAGAGTCCAGGGTTATTCCCAGTCAAACGCAGTCCCTTACGATGAACGATTGACATATTTACCGAAACACCATCGTAACTGTCAAAGGCCACTTGTTTAATTTCGTAATCCGCGGGATCAAAGTCAAGCTCGGGTAGGAAGTAAGGTTCTAATACCCCGTTGTTCAAATTGAGTCGGTATATCCGTTCAGGGAAATTGTAGCTTGAATAGCCCATGAAAGCCTCGTTATTTTCAGGGTTTCCTGTAATTCGGCTAACAGCTCCCAGCCCAAGTGGTTGTAAGTCAACTTCATACAACTGCTCTCCTGACAAACTATAGACAATTACCCGGCTTTTACCAGCTTCCAGGTAATGAGCAATCAACTTATTACCGTATAAGTAAACTTGATCAAGCAAACTTCTACCTTCTGGTAGGATTTCTTCCCAATAAGGTGCCCCTGGGTTGCTGGTGGAAACTTGGACAAGTCTTCCTTTGTCTGCTTGATGAGTGGTCCTAAACAGCAGTTTATTTCCGTATCCCCCAACAAAGTCGAATTGCTCATCGAAAAAGGAATATATCGGGGTGAATTCCGGGTTGCCGGTAGTTAAATTTCGAAAGTAGATGGCATTACCATGACTATTTTCAAATAGTTGCAGAATCAAGAACCGTTGATCTACAGATGTGACCGCTCGAGCATTCCGTTCTGGGAAAATTCGATCTGCAAAGATCACCTCATCTTCCGACTGGCTAGTGCCTAGTCTGTGGTAGAATAGTTGATGAAATTCATTTTTGGCGGAACGGTCGTAGTGTTGAGCACTCGGGTATCTGCTGTAGTAGAAGCCTTCTTTATCCCAAGCAATGGCTGAATGCTTTACTTCCTCAATGACATCAGGAAGTAATCGCCCTGTCCTGAGATCTAGCACACGAATCGTCTTCCAGTCTGATCCACTTTTGGCCAATTGCAAACCCAAAAGGCGGCCATCCGCTGAAAAAGTATGGTCAGAGACCGAAACACTGCCATCGTCTGATAGCTGATTGGGGTCAAAAAGTTGCTCAAAAGGACCCTCAATAGCCTGGCTGCGGTAAAAGACGGCTTGTTCCTGTAGTCCACGATTCATGAATTGATAGTAGTACGCCCCCTTTTTTTCCAACAAACTCCGACGCTCATAATTCCAGAGATCGCGTAGTCGCTGTTCGATCAACCATTTATCGGGTAAGGAATCAAAATATTTTCGAGTGAGCGATTGCTGACTCTTGGTCCAGTATGTAACCGAAGGAGAGTATTCGTACTCAAGCCATCGAAAGGGATCGACAACTTTAGAGCTCTCAAAAAAAGAGACTTCTGTTGAGTCCTGGTAGGTCTCAGGGTATTGGACAATAATCGTGTTTGCTCGGACTAAGTTATGCGCATTGGTCCCCTCTTGTTCTGTGCACGAAATCAGTGCCAGCACTGCTATTCCCATCCAACAAGCGTGTTTCACCATTTAGCAAGGGTTTATGTATTTTCGCAAGCAACATTTTGGTTAAACTTTCGTATTAATAGCAAAAAAAAGCCACTAAAACAGTGCTGCCCTTAATGGAGGCCTGAAGGCAAAATTCTAGGCCAATCCAAATATCCAAAATCGCTTTAAAAATATGCAATTTAAAACAAATCTACGTTTGGCCCTCTTTTCGCTTATTCTAGGCGGTTTACTTCCCATCAGCCAGCTTCAGGCGCAAGTTATAAGAGACAATGAAAAAGGCGAAAAAATTATTGTTTATGAAGATGGCAGCTGGCAATATTTTTCTGATTATTCCTCTGGCAGTACTGAGGTTTTCCAAGCAGAAGATAAGATTGATCGCAATAGAAAATATCCTGTTTTTAATGGAGAAATCGAGCCACTTGATGGTGATATCGATGTCACCCAGGAAGACTTATACAATATTGCCTCTAGGCGAGCACAATTAGCTAAAGAAGCGGTGCAAATTGCGCAGGAAAGAGCCGATAAAGCCAAACTGGCCAGAGAACAGATTCAGGATGAATTTCTTCGGGTGCAAAGAAGTGGAAACGGCAATGAGCAAGATCTACAGCATTTAACAACCCGACTCAAGGCCGCCAAGAATATGGAGTTGGAAACAGCCCGAGAAGCCTTGCTTGCGGAACAAGAGGCACATAAGGCGGAGGAATTAACCGTGAAAGGGGGATTTGTGGAAGCATTTAATCTCAAACAAAAACGAAAGCGCAACCAGTCAAAAGCGATTGCTCAACTCCCTGCTAATAACGCAGTAAGTTTCAGCGTACCCTTGAGTGATAACTCCCAAGCTGGTGCTGGACAGCGAGATCTACTGCTGTATCCACCTACGCCTTCCTGTCAGATGGCTTTTCAGGGTAAGGATGAGAAAACCGGGCAATGGCGAAGAGACGTTAAGAAGGAATTATTGTTCTCTCATACAGATGATCGCTTGCGGCCATTCCTCAAAGACAAAGAGTACCTCAAGTGTGAAGGAAATTTCACCTCAGTTGGTGGCTATCGCTTTCTAGCCTTGCAGTTTACCTTTGCCTATCCCAATGCCCGGGAAGCATACGGATTCATCGAAAAAGGGAGCTACCTCACGATTAAGCTGCTCAATGGTGATTTCATCAACCTAAAAGCGGGCAAAATGGATCGCGGGAGCTATGATCTCACGACTGACCTGCTGACTTACCAAGTGCATTATCCAATTGATCGCAGTCAGATGGGCTTGCTCAAGCATAGTGAAGTGGATACCATTCGTGTTTTCTGGAGTAGTGGCTTTGAGGAATACGAAGTGTTCCAACTTGATTTTTTCATCAATCAATTAAGTTGCCTGGAGAATTTCTGATACCTTTGCGGCTCACCATAATGGTCGTATCGATATGGATCAACAGGAAAAGGAATTATATACGGTAAGGATGTTAGGTTTGCAACTGCCCACGGATCCTAGATGGGTCAACTTGGCAGAGATGGACCTGGAAGAAATTCTAACCGACCACGCCTATTGCGAGCAAAAAGCGGCTACTTCCTGCATATCTCTTATCCAACAGTATCCTGAAAGAACAGAGTTAGTCAAAGAACTTGCCCCAATCGTTACCGAAGAATGGGGGCATTTCCGCATGGTACTGAAAGAACTGGAAAAACGGGAATTGCAACTCGGTCAACAGCGCAAGGACGAGTATGTCAATGCACTACTCAAATTCCAGAAAAAGGGAGGTTCTAGAGAAGACCGGCTTCTGGAGAAGCTTCTAGTTTGCGCTTTGATCGAAGCCCGTAGCTGTGAGCGTTTCCGACTGCTTTCCTTACATATTAGCGATGACTATCTAAAGGAATTCTACCATAAATTCATGGTATCAGAGGCGGGGCATTACCGACTATTCATCGATTTAGCCAAATTGTACAGTGACGAAGAAAAGGTCAAGGAGCGTTGGAAAGAATACCTTGCCTATGAAGCAGAGTTGATGAAGGAATTGGAACTACGCGGAGATCGTATGCACTAGTTTCGAACTTACTTCCGGATGTCCTTAAATAGGTCCGTCAAGGCATCCCGATCCACTACATGACCACCTTTAAATGTCCTTTCTTCCACCTCTAACTCTTGGGTTTTGATCAGATTCCGATGAAACTCGACTCTTTCAGGAGTAATGAACTGATCCTCCGTCCCAACCATACCATAGATCTTCTTGCCCGACCAGTAGGCCTTGTGCGGGATATAGTCTAGGTCTTCGGGGATCATCCCACCCCATAATACCAAGGTATCGAAAGCTGGAAAATGTTCCATGGGCCAACGAATGACCGTTGCACAGCCTTGAGAGAAGCCGAATAGGATCGTCTTGACATCTCCTGAAAGCTGCTGCAAGTAAGCCTGATGGAGATCATTGAGGTATTTGGCGTAATCGGAAATCTCATCGAGTCGATCAGCTTTGGTCATCCAGGAAGAAGCCACTTTCCCGGTTAAACCATCCCAGTAGAAGCGAGATAATCCTTCGGGAGCCAAGATTAGGGTGTCTGGTCGAGCAAGAACATCAAATTTTCGAATAAAATGCTCCGCCAGCTGACCATAGCCATGACAGGCAATCAGTAGATATTTAATCGCTGAGCTGGGCTGACCGATGGTGTAATAGTGAGCGGTTCGCTCAACCTTAATGTGGTGAGACTTTATCATCCGGATATAGCTTTAGTATTGAAGGCAGCAGCTGCTTGCTGGGCTGCCCAAGTTACTAATTTATACCCTGCGACTATCTATTCTTCCCAAAGATATTTTTGGTTCGGGAATCGAGGATTGGATCCGGTAAAATTGGTTCATCTTGGACCTGATGAAACACTTTAGAAACATGATGCCACTTTCCGTCCCGCTTCCATTCAAAGCCTTCATAACTGCCATCTGGATAATTGGCAATGTCTCCATGAGGGCTGGGCATTGATATCAGGTGATCTAGCATCACCTTTTCATAAGCTGCATCGTAGTTTAGCTTGGCTCCTACTTCCGCAGAATATTGCATCATGATCCGATTCTTGGTGTAAGCAGGGCGATTAGATGGTTCATAAACAAATACCGGCGCTCCAAAGACAGGCTTCCCGTTTTTGAAATGCAGTACATCTAGTACTTTCCGCTTATTGAAGAATTCGTAGCCATCATAGCCAAACACCAAATAGTGAGGGCTACCATCCGGTCCTTTGAACTCCTTCATATTATAGTACAACGCACCATACCATTTGCCGGACTCAAATGTCATTTGTTCTAAATTCCCTTTCGTTTCTAGGTCAAACGAGCGATCAATCAAGGGAAATAACTGCAATTCCTTGGAAGCCATTTGAATGGCGCCATAATAGCGGTATTCATTCTGATCGACATATAACTGCCAGGTAATCAAACGGAAACTGCTGTCCTGTGGGTACATGATCGAAGCAGACTTAATTCGATCAAACTTATATTGAAAGGAATGATCCGTTTTGAGGGCCGTTTTCAGTTTTAGAATGAACTCTCTGCAAGCCCCAAAGCGATGTTCTGGCAAAGAATCATTTACAATGGCATAGGATAATAAGGCCAAAGTATCTTCATAAGCTGATAGCTGAGCATGATCAGCTTCGGATAAGAGTCCTTGTTTTTGAGCAGTGAGCTTGCTACCGATAAGTAGCATTAGCAATAAAGCTAGAGCAGAGATCCAGGTGGTACTCAAGCGAGTAGAGAGCTGAGCCGTCCCGGTTAAGGTACGGACGGCAGCTGGGGCCATTCGTTTTTTCATGTATTACCGTTTATTCCTTCTCTTTTTCAACGAAGAAGCCCTCGAAATAATTGTGTGCATTAGGCACTGTCTATCGACGACGGGTCTTATTGTTTTTGTAATCCCTGAAGACGAACTCTCCCAAACCAGCCAAATCACTGTAAAATGCCTTACCATTGTTCGCTCGGGTAAACTGATCAACAAAATTTACCAGGTATGGGTCACGAGCGATCATAAAGGTCGTAATGGGAATATCTAGTTTTCGACAACGGGTCGCCAGATTCAGGGTTCGATTTACGATCGTTCGATCTAGTCCGAAGCTATTCTTGTAATACTTCTTGCCTTTCTTGATACAAGTGGGCTTACCATCGGTAATCATAAAGATCTGCTTGTTGGGATTCTTCCGGCGTCGCAGCAGATCCATCGCCAACTCAAGTCCAGCAACGGTATTGGTATGATATGGACCTACCTGAAGGTAGGGCAAATCTTTAATCTCGATTTGCCAAGCATCATTACCGAACACCAAGATGTCTAAAGTATCTTTCGGGTAGCGAGTCGTGATTAACTCCGACAGGGCCATCGCCACTTTTTTGGCAGGTGTGATCCGGTCCTCTCCATACAAAATCATAGAGTGCGAAATGTCAATCATTAAGATCGTACTCATTTGACTCTGGTAGTAGGTTTCATATACTTCCAAGTCATCGTTACTCAACATGAAGTCATCGATACCGTGATTCACCTGAGCATTCTTTAGCGATTCGGAAATAGCTAAATTATCCAACTGATCCCCAAACTCAAAGGGTCGAAGATCTGAAGTAAATTCATCTCCCCTACCTGTAAATTTAGTATTGTGATTTCCGCGCTTATTCTTTTTCAACTGACCAAAAACATCCTCCAGAGACTTTTTCCGAATGGCAATTTCCATCTTGGCCGTTGGTCTGAAATCCGGGTTTTCATTGTCGCCCTGTTGGATATAGCCTTTATCAATGAGGTCTTGAATGAAATCAGCCATTCCGTACTCATTGTTGGTCAATTTATATTGTTTGTCCAATTCTGTCAACCAGGACAGGGCCTCACTCACGTCACCGGAGGTATAGACTAATAGCTCTTGAAATAACTTCAACAGTCTATCAAAAATGCTTCCTTGCTCTTGTCCAGGTACAAAATCAGAAAATCTCCATCCTATCATAAAATCTGCTTCAATTGTTCCCTATAAAAATACTTGTTTTACCCAAAAAGTTTTTGGTGCAGGGAAAAAAAGTAAGGTTGAGGATATTTTATGCCAATGCACTCAAAACGCTATACGTTTATCGGCAAGGGTGAAGGGTTCATTTGCCTCAGAAAATGCAAAGCTTGGTCACCGCAAGGCTACTTGCGTGAGATAGTAGAAAGTATAAAGAAATTAACGGGAAATAGCCTGAGACTAGATAAGAGCGCAACAGTTTTTAACAAGGCCTTCGTAGTCAGGGCGATCTGAAGCCAATTTGTGGATAAAGGCTTCTTTCAGTTCTCCATCTTGAATAACAAAAACGCCCGGCATTTGAAAACCATCGCCAAGCTGAGGCCCGATGCCATGTCCATCCATCAAACCGGCTTGAAAACCACGAATCCAGGTCTGAAGTCCGAATAACTGAGTAAAGCTACCTTTCATCAAACCAAAAGCCTTATAAAACTTACATTCTGGATCACTAATATGAATAGCATTGGGAATATTATAGCGAGTAAAGTATCGCTCTGCAATTTCAGCTTCAGCCATGTGCGCGAAGACCAACTTAGCACCCATGGATTCCAATACTTCCCGCTTCTCAGAAATATCGGCTAAGGCTTCTCTACAAAATGTACAACCAAAGTGACGTAGAAAGACAAGCATTATAGGACGCTCCATAGAAAGGTCATACAGACTCTTGTCTAGATTAGTCTGCATCACTTTAAAAAGTTGCTCATCCACTTTAACTCCGTACATAAATTCAAGTTTAAAATGAGCCCTTCTGGAAAGGGTCTAAGCTTAAAAACAAGAAATGATCCGAAATGTTTCTGTTTTTGTACCCTCTGTCAATTAGAAGCAAATTGATAAGCTAGAGGGAGAAACTGATCAATTGATTGTCAATATATTGCAAGCATACTTTTTTTCCAAAAAGGCTTCAAGAATTTAGACCACTCTGCCGGATTTCAGACCAATTCAAAAAGTGTTCAAAATTCTATAGGAAAAAACCAAATTATTTTGAGAAGAGCAAGGATCGAAGGAGAGATGGGAGGTCAACGAAAAGTTCTTCCTGCTCAGCAGAAACTGAGCAGGAAGAAGAAAAGCTATTTAAGCTTGCATATTATCATATACATCCATAACGGATTGGACATGTCCAGCTGAAGTATTTAGCAAGGCCATTTCACTTTCATCTAGTTTCAATTCCAACACCTCTTCAATACCATTTTGACCTAACTTAACCGGCACACCTAAGAAGATATCTTTCAGACCATATTCTCCGTTCAGTTTAACACAGCAAGGGAAAATGCGGTTTTCATCCTTGACAATGGCTTCTACCATTTGAGCAGCAGCAGCACCAGGAGCATACCAAGCAGAAGTCCCCATTAATTTCACCAATTCGCCTCCTCCTTTTTTAGTACGCTCTACGATCGCGTTCAGGCTTTCGTCATCGATCATTTCGGTAACCGGAATACCTGCCACAGTTGTGTAACGAGGAAGGGGTACCATGGTATCACCATGACCTCCCATCAATACCGCTTGGATATCTTTAGGAGAAACGTTTAATGCAGTAGCCAAGAATGCTCTGTAGCGAGCGGTATCCAGGATACCCGCCATACCGAAAACCCGCTTATCGGAAAGACCAGAACCTTTATGGGCGGCATAGGTCATCACATCCAATGGATTAGATACTACGATAATAATCGGATCTGGAGAATGCTCTAAGATGGACTTGGTCACGATGTTAACGATCTTTGCATTAGTTGAGATCAAGTCATCACGACTCATACCAGGTTTTCGGGGAATACCCGCTGTAATTACGACGATATCCGAATTGGCAGTGTCTGCATAATCCTCGGTACCTTTTAGAGCGGTACTGTAATAATCGATAGGAGCTTGTTGCCAACTGTCTAGGGCTTTTCCACGAGCCAAATCACCTTTGATATCCAGCAAAACGACTTCTTTGACAATGTCTTTGTGGGCTAGCACGTTTGCGCAAGTTGCCCCAACATTACCTGCCCCTACAACGGTTACTTTACTCATAATTATGGGTTACTTTTTTTTGTTGAAAATTAAGCTGAAGCCCCTGTAAATTCAGGGCTCTTTTCGGGCCACAAATGTAGCTTTTTTTTGCTTTGTTTGGCAATTTGAAGACCAAAGAATTCGGGAAACTTGTCGGCAGCTGGCTTTCATTTTTTCTTATCTTTGCCGAACTTTGAAAAAGAGTGAAGTAGGTAGTTCGGACTTCTGCTTACTTTTTGCCTGCCGTTATGGCCTATCCCACTAAAATAGTATCCGTAAGTTCCAAGCCAAAAATCATCAATATGCACAAAAAACTTTCCCTTTTCATCTGCTGTGTGATCGCTAGTCTTTCGCTATATGGCCAAGCCCATAAATGCGGCACCACAGGAGCTGAAGTCATGCAAAGACTACTGAGGAACAAACAAGCACTAATAGACAACCCCATCTCACCCAGAGAAATCCGCTATATTCCTGTCAAGTTTCACATCGTGAGTAAAACAGATGGCACCGGAGGCGTAGCGGAAGCTCAGGTGTTTGATATGCTATGCACTGCCAATGAAGATTTTGCCGAATTGGAGATGCAATTCTACATTAAGGACGGGGAATTCAATTACATAAATAATGATGCGATCCACAACTTGATCCTGGATTCAAACCATCCACAGTCGACAGTTAACCCCTTGATCATACAGAACATAATGAACTCTAACCGCGATTTTGCTGCCTTGAATGTATATATGGTTAGAGACATCATTCTGAATGCCAATAATACAGGGAATGTGCTCGGTTTTTACTCCAATGATCGTGACTGGGTAGTGATGCTGAATAATGAAGTGAGAAGTTCATCCATTACCTTGACGCATGAGTTAGGTCATTTTTTCAGTCTCCCTCATCCATTCAATGGATGGGAAAGCGACCCCTACGATCCAGATAGGCACGGAAACCCAGTACAGCCCAATTCTCCAGGTTTTAATGCTACGGAGAAAATGGATGGAAGCAATTGTACATTCGCTGGAGATGAAATTTGCGATACTCCACCAGACTATAATTTTGCTGGTATAAGTTGTAATTGGACTGAGGAGATTTTGGATCCTGATGGAACCTTGGTTAACCCAGAAGAAAAATTGACGATGGGTTACTTTCCATGTGACAAAGACGACTACTTCTTTAGTGAGATGCAAAAGCAGTTGATGATTCAGGACCTGGCTTCATCTGCAAGGAATTACTTAACCACTGACCCGAATTTGGTAACGACCGTACTGGAAGCAAACACGGAACTCGTTTTCCCTGACAATAATGAGCAACTTACCTATTATCAGGGGCTAGAGCTGGAATGGACTGCTGTTCCTGGTGCTACACAATATCTAGTGGAATTAGATCGCTTACCCACCTTTGTATTTCAAAAGCAGTCTTTCTACGTTAGAGATGCTAATTTTTTGGAGCTAAACAACCTCGAAGCTAATAAGAAGTACTACTGGCGCGTCAAGCCTTACAACGACTACTCCACTTGTCAACCTTTTACCTTAGCAAAATCCTTTACAACCGGAGAGAATCCAACAGCCGTACAGGATATTGATTTTGTGTCAAAGTGGGTGTTGTCTCCTAATCCTTTGACTAGCAATCAAGATATCAATCTAGCTTTTGCGGCAGAAAAGGCATTCCAGGGTAATATTCGCTTCTTCAACCTGTCGGGGCAGGCCTTAGGCCAGGCACAACAATATAACTTTAAAGCTGGACAAAACCGTTTGGCTATTCCTGTACCTAACTTGCAAAATGGAGTATACCTCTTGATGCTACAAACGAACGAAGGGGTAAGAACGGAGAGGATACTGGTTTCTAGGTAGGGAACATTCTCTTCTTGAAAACGACAGGCGAGCCACTTCTATGGAATTGGCTCGCCTGCTATATTTTAGAATACTAATCGCAAACGGATCACGAATTTGAAGGCAGGCTTAGATCACAAAAAAACATAATACCAGTCTTCTTAAGGAATAGTCTTTTGGATAAAGCATGAAATACTACTAGGTACTTTTTTCGAAAGCAAACAAAGCTCTACGACGACCAAAGACTGTTACCTTATCCGCTTCCATTTCGATCCGACGAACAATTCTCCGCCGATCCTTCAACAATAGTTCCTTCCCTTTGCGTTCCAAAGTAAAGATCAATCTCGGCTCTAAATTATTCCGGCGAATCCGATATATCTCCACCTTGGTTCCGGTATCAGCTACCTCCAGCAAGATATCTCTACCCAATCGTACTTCCCCATTTTCCTGCGTGAAGACATCTCGACGGCGATTACGGATCTGTTCGACAAAAGTTTGTTCACCCTCCTCTACCAGTCTTGTCCACCTCCGACCATTCCGATTACGGCTATATTTAACCTCTCCTTCTTCTTCGACGATTTGATAACAAAATCGACCATTCCGACTTACCTGCACCAATCCATCTTGGTCATACACATCTAAGCATTGGCTTCGGTCATTACCCAAGATCCCGCGCCATTCACGACAAATAGCTCGTTCGGACACCTTTCGCATCTCAATCCCTCTATTTTGCTGTACTCTTCCAATCCGCTTCAAGCTAAACTCTTCTTGTCCATCAAGCTCGAATAAATGCTTTAAGCGCAGCGCAAGATTCCCATTCAAATCATAGAATAGGCCATTTCCTAGATCGAAACCTAAAGGGTGATAAGGTACATCCTCAGTAGTAGAATTTCCATCCGCATCACAAGAAGTAGTCTCTTTTCGGATAACATCTACACGAAGTTCTTCTAGCTCGTAGGCCACATTTAGTTCTAATTGTTGGAAGGTAGCAGTTTTACTTGTGGAGGG
>ENA-UENX01000354-UENX01000354.1-marine-metagenome-genome-assembly--contig:-NODE-354-length-21799-cov-3.541808_pt1 | contig 21799 bp, 19 predicted proteins | sample MGYA00237875_ERZ529327 | MGnify/ENA primary metagenome ERZ529327 (study PRJEB26372, sample SAMN05368347) | marine metagenome | biome: cultured habitat; feature: ocean water; material: water; isolation... | reverse complement strand
TTTTTGTTGTCAACCTATATCAGGACGGGACATCTCCATCTGTCTTCTTACCTCTGTCCTCTTTCTTCTGGTCCTCTTCCTTCTGTCCTCTTCAAAAGACAAACAATAAGGTCTGTAACGTTTCCCGTTTATGTAGAATAGATGAATTGGGTGCATTCCCTGCTCAGCTTTACCCCTAAAAACTGGAGGTTACCACTGAAAACCTCCTCTATAGACGTATAACCCATGCTAGAACAACTAAATCAAATGAATTGGGCCGATGTAAAACATGCCTATGGCCCAGCCACCGACGTTCCAAAAGATATTCAAAACCTGGCTAGTCAGGACAAAAAGGTAAGGGAAAAGGCCATGTACAACCTTTGTGGCAACATCTTCCACCAGGGAACCCGCTATGAAGCCACGCCTTATGCCATTCCTTTCTTGCTAGAGCTATTGAACTCGGACACTGTACAAGAAAAAGAAGAAATCATCCTCCTGCTGGTGAATCTGGCCTTGGGCTATGAAGATGAATATCTGCCGCAAGGTGTAGATCCTGAGCAATTTAGAAATGATCTCCTAGCATCAGAGGCAAAGGTCACGGAAGAGCAAAGAGTTAATCAACAAAAATTTGGATTTAGCTATCCGGCACTGATTCAGTGCTATGACATCGTACAGAGCGGAATTCCACTACTCTATGCATTTCTGGAGGCAGATGAACCGGAACTTCGGAATAGTGCCGTTTTTGCTATGGCCTGGTTCCCGGAACTGTCGGCCCAATCTCTCCCAAAGGCCTTGGAATATCTGGAAAGGAGTAAAGTCGAAATGGATCGTTGTCACGCCATCCTTTCGGCTGGTCTGCTGGCCCGGAATAGCCGCGAAGACCAAGACATCAGTCCACTACGACCATACCTGACACATCAGTCATTGCTCGTTCGCACCTGCGCAGCCATAGCCCTGGCCACCAACCCACTAACACCAGAAGTCCTTCAAAGACTAATAGAAGGGATCACTGATGATGAGTCTTTGAACTTTGTGGAAGGCATCTATTTCAATGAAGGCCGGATTGGCGGATATGCGAGTCTGACCTTGTCCAATTTCGGTAAGCAAGAAAAAGAGACGATCATTCCGGCCCTTTGTCAAAACTTGGTATCCGCTAATACCTATCAATCCCTGGATATTACGAGAGCCATACTCGTCATACTCAATAGCGATCGCAGTCAAGGCATTCGTCATGTCGGTTTAAATGATCTGCAGGCGGTTGAAATTGCAGCCTTAAAAGCCATCTACCAGCATGGGGGATGGACCATTGATGGTGGCGAGTTTGTGAACTATATGAATCTATTGCAGATTGCGGGCCTGCCTCACACGCGAGAAGATCTAGGCAAATACCTCGGCTTGTAAAGGTGTTTTAGCAGGACGACCCCACCTATTGGATATAGATTGGTTGGTGAAAAACACTTGCGGTTGGCAGGGACCGACCAGTGCAAATAGCTTGCGGCAAATCGGTCTGTGTATCTTCCATCTATGGTCTGACTTCTTCCATCTGTTTTCTAACAATGCAGGGGTCTACCCTTTCTCACTCCTACTCCTTTTGCCAAGGCACCTTCCCTGCTTCCTGTAAATGCTTTCGTAATAAGGCATTCAGCTCGCGGAATTTCTCTTTCTCTGTATCGATCAGGTTATTTTCTTCGGCCGGATCTTCGGCGAGATTATAGAGTTCTTGTGGTGCAAAGGGGCTATTCTGAAGGAGTTTCCAATCATTGAGTTGGACGGCTTGGATGGTTAGCCCGCCGTAGCGACTTCCACCTTCACGCCTGGAGAAGAAGAGGGGCCGATTGGTATCGCTTTGTTCCTGCCCCAACAAGGTAGGCAGGAAACTTTTCCCTTCGATGGGATGGGTCGTCTTCAGTCCAGCGGCTTGCACCAGGGTAGGAAAAAGGTCCATGCTGAGGGCTTTATAGTCAGTAGAACTGCCGGCCAGGATCTTATCTTTCCAAACCATTACAGTAGGCACCTTTAAGCCGCCTTCATAGACACTCTGTTTGCCATCCCGTAAAGGTCCATTATTGGCTGCATCTCGGAGCAAGCCTCCATTATCACTGGTAAATACTATAATCGTATTGTCATATTGACCACTATCCTTCAAGGCCTGAATCACCTGCCCAATCCCATCATCCAGATGCTCAATGAAAGCCACCAACTTGGCCCTCTTTTCTGACAATCCTGGCTCCCTCGCCTTGACCTTAGCTAGCCAATCTTCCGGCGGCTGCACCGGGAAGTGGGGCGCATTATAAGCCAGATACAGGAAAAAAGGTTGATCGTCCTTGGCTTGTTCCTTGATATAGTCGACAGACCATTTGGTAAATAGGTCCGTAGCATGCCCCTCAGGGTCAATCACTTCCTTATCCTTTCGCATATAGTTGATCTCATGCCGTCGGTGCTTCCAATAGTCATCCATCATGTCCCCTAGCCAGCCGTGGAAAAAGTCAAAGCCTCGCTCGTTAGGGATATTCGGCGATTCCAAACCTAAATGCCACTTTCCGATTATAGCGGTATGATAGCCTCCAATTTGTAGCATCTCTGGCAACATCGTGGCTTTAGGATCGAGATAGCCCCAGTTGTCCTCCGGATAGGTCCGGATCACCCCTGGCACCCCTACAAATTCCTGGTACCTCCCCGTCAGGAGGGCGGCTCGGGTGGGAGAGCAAACCGGGCAATTGGCGTAGAAATTATCAAAGCGCATCCCGGCCTCCGCCAGCGCATCCGTATGAGGGGTCTGAATATCCTTGGTACCGTAGTAGGAAACGTCATGATACCCTTGATCATCAGTAAGGATCAGTAGGATGTTAGGTTTGGAGGAAGGAGGAGAAGGGGAAAAATAGGCCGCGCCTAAGGCTATTAAGGCAATAGGCAGGATCAAGAACTTGACTATTTTCATAGTAGAACTCATTTAAGTTGGATAGTTGAAACGAGCATGATTTTGTTTAATCACAACCTCACAAGAGGAGAGGATTAAACAAAATCATGCGATAGTGCAGCGGTTGCATCTGTTCAAAATTATTTCTGGAAATTGTGAAGCTGTGGAAATAATTTTAAACAGATGAATGTAAGGAAAAAATCGATCATCACATCTTTCAAAACCCAACTTCTGAAGTTCATCAGCTAGTCTTTTGAAATCGAAGCTTTGGGAAGTCCTGAATCAAGTGATAGTCCCCGCGTTTTCGCAGTCGCTTTACTTTTTTGGTTCTTAATTTCCCGCTTGCTGAACGATACAGCACCTCCGCTCCTAGTTGATAATTCCTACTTATGCCTAAAATATTGGTTTTATCAAAATCACCGATAATCGTCAAGGATTCATCCGCAATGACCGGGAAGGTATAGTAACCGACTTGGTGGCGACGACCTTCTTTTTTACTAATCATGCGTAAATTGGTAACAGCACCTGAGGCAGATTCGACCGCCAGGTGGGGATTCTGTCCCTTCAGGTTTTTTACCTTCACCAAATAGCCTTTACCTTTGCCCTTGGTGGGTTTATCGGCATTGATTCCAAATGAACTCGTCATTTCACCACAAATCTCGATGATGTGGGCTTGAAGACGATCATCATACCGAATTTTTCCTTTTCGTTTCCGCCAATTGATTCTTTCTGGATCTGCTGTATATGAGGTGAAATAGGGCCTCATACCTTCGACCTTAGGTCCTGGAATGATGACCTCCAAGCAGCCATTCATATTCACCTTTTTCCCTTCTCTTTTAAGATCTACTAAGATCATTCCAGCAGATTGTAAAAGTGTACTCCCCGAATAAGTAGACACTTTTGATTTAATGATTTCTTTTTTACTTGTCAATTCCTGCACCTCTACAGAAAGCATTCCCACCTGGTCACAATCGACCAGCATTCCCTCTGGGATCCGAATCTTGGCTCCCTCTTTGGCAGCGATGATAATATCTCCCCGACAATTGTAGGTAAATTCAGCTTTGTTCTGGGCATCTAATTGCAACCTCAAGTCTTCCACGACCGGTGTACTGGGAAGGAGCTCCACCTTTTCTTCTTCCTCTTCTTCTATTATTTCTTGGACAACTTCTTGCTTGGGCTCGTACTTCACTACTACTTCCACCCGGCGATTTAATTGACGTCCTTTATCACTCACATTATCCGCTTGCGGCTTTTCTTCGCCAAACCAAGCAATTTGGAGCAGGCTTTCGGGCACACCCAAATCCAACAGGTAATCCCGTACAGCCCTAGTCCGATTCGTGGAAAGGGCCTGATTATAAGCCAAAGAACCAATCCAGTCTGTATGTCCTTGTAAATCGATTGCTGTGCATTCTACTTCATCGATGAAGCCAACGACCTCTGCTAGTAGGCTGGCACCTTCAGCGGTAATTTGATGTTCATCAAAATCAAAAAGAACTTGCCAGTTTTTTTGCTGCTGGGCTTGTAGTGTAAAACCTAGACCAATAAACAAAAGGCAAAATAATCGGCTTTTAGTAAACATAAAGTGGGGATTTAAATACCTAGATATGAGAAGAATAGAACGGAAAGCAGCTCTAATAGCGAAAGCTTCAGTTCTACAATTCTTCAACACTAAGCGAAGACGTATGTATTAAATGATGTAAGAGCGTTTTCAGCTATCAAGAGGATAGCTATTACTGGAGTAGTTTTCTTTTCTCCTCATCTTCGAATACGATCTGATCCGCAAGTATGGTTGCTTAAAGGCCGAAGATTTAGAGGAGACTTGCATTTCAAGATCGGGATTTTACCTCAAGCAGGCAAGTTACAGCTTAAGCCAAGCGGCTGATTTTTAAATTTGGGAGATCCCCATCCTCCAAAGGACTATGGAGTGAATCAAATTTAAACCAGTTTTGTAACTTGGGTCTGAGCATTAAAATTCAATTCAGCATCTAAATTCAAAAGATTTAGACCTGGCTTTTTACCCACCTCCAAACTACCCAACTCATCCTGAAATCCCAGGGCCATGGCCCCATTGATCGTCGCCCATTCTAGTAAGGTAGAGAATGAAACGCCGGATTGATAACGGACAATGGTCTTCATTTCTTCTAAAACAGACAATTGCCAGTTTGAGGTCAAGCTATCCGTTCCAATCGTCATCTTGGCTTGATTATCAATGAAGGTCTGATAATTAGGTAGGCGATTTTCTATATAGAGATTGGCATTCGCGCAAGTGGCCCAGTACACTTGCTGGCTCCATGCGTGCGCGGCTTGGATGTCTTCGGCGGAGGTGAGGGTGTTGTGCACGAATAAGGTCCGCTGGTTAGGATCCATATTTTCGATCGCATAATGGATAGCAGTTTTCCCAGTCGGTTTCAACCCACTCATGTCCATTCCAAATCCGCCGAATAGATCTATGAATCCACTTTTCCCATTCAAGAAAAGATTATCCTCGTGTACTTTGCCCTTGGAACACCTCGTAATATTGCTGGAAGGTAGATTCCGACATCTCATTTTGCCGGAAGTCAAACATCTCCACGAAGGTATAGTAGCGGATTGGACTCTCCGTTTTTTGGGCAGCAGTATCCAATTTATTAGAAATATCTCCAACCGCTACAATGCCATTTTCCCACATTTCCTGATCTGCCTTAATGATCGCCGCTTCAATCTCCTCCATCGGAACTTCCCGATAAGAAACTACATTTCTAATAAACTCCAGTAATCCTGTACCGGTGTTCACCTTTCCCAACATATGAGACAGTTCCAAGTGGCAGTGCGTATTGATAAAGCCCGGAACAATAACCCCCGAATAAGCTTCTATTCCATAGGCATTTTTGCCGGTCTTTTCCTCGATACTCAAGATTTTTCCTTGATCATCAATGGTAAGTACAGCATTTTCAAGTGGGTCGCCAGTAACGGGTAAGATCAGGTCAGCAGTAATCTTGCGCATGTTGGAATAGGTTTTGCGCGAAAATAAGGATTTCTAAATTTTATTATAGGAAAAGGAGTGGGCATGTTCACAAAAGTGAAAGCCCTGAGAACAACTCCCAGGGCCCGATAAAATCCAACTTCAAAAGTATATTTTTCAGCACCGGCCTAGCCGATGACATCTTTGGCAAAAGGAGTGGGGCATTTAGAGAATAAGGGATTAAAGCCGCACAGGCGACCTTGGGGGGGGATTGTATGCAATTAGTTCGTGCCGGATAATCATAATTTAATGGAGATTAAGTATCCGTTGCTCTTTGAACCAAAAAGAGCTCAAGTTTTCTCATAATTGCAAGGGTCTTCTCTTAATGCCATCCACTCGATCACAAATGTTGTGTTGTATATAGCCTCCCAGGGACATTACCCTGGTGACCTCCTTAAGCTCTTTAAAAAAGGAGGTGTAAAATGTGTGTAGATACCCTCCAAATAATGGAGGAAATTTTTGGGATCACATGGAATTCCTAATACAAGGAAGTACCATAGGGATGGTTTAATCCATGAACATGATGGGAAACAGGAAATTCCTGCGGTGTACGTAAGATTGACGGTTCTCGTAATTGAGGACCAGGTATGATTTATGTGCTAGTGTGCTCCCTTCTGTCCTTTTCTTACTTTATTCAAATCAATAAGATTTGAACTATTAATTTTCTCATAGCCCCTTTCGGGACTTAAACAAATACAGTGTAAAATTAAACAAAAATCAGGCCACACCTAGTTTTTTCACTGAAATTTATTTAAAAAATACCGTTTATTGGGTAGAAGCTACCGTAAAATAAAGGATTACGGCCGTATAACCCCATTAAAGGTCTTTTACAACGAGCCCATTTTTCATGCGTGGCTCGAACCAGGTAGACTTAGGAGGTAAGGTTTTATCCTGGTCTGCCCACTGTACCATTTCTGACCAATTTATCGGAAATAAGCAAAATAACAGGCTATTGGAAGATGCTCGGAGTACCTGCTCTAAATCAGAAACCTCACTTTGGCCATCGATGTATTTAATTCTGTCCGTCTTTCGCAGATCCTGTACTTTGAGGAGCGGTTGTAAGACCACTTCGTTTAAGATATCTGCATCAAGCAACGGAAGGTCTCCACCTCTCCCAGTCAACAATTCCGTTTTCCACTGGACGGTATACCATTGACCAGCTAACAACAGACTTAAGGTATGTTTGGTCTCTGGCTTCTGTCCTACAGGTAACTGCTCGACCTTGGCCAAAGCTTGCAATTGTTGTAGAAAAGCTTGCTCATCAAAATCTTCCTCCAAAAAAACCTGTCGATTGAAGTCCCGGATTAACACTTGATCCTCTGGAAAAAAGGAACATAACACCGTCTCCAACTGAAGACTAGCATCAGCAGTAGATAGCATTCGATGATGACCATCAGCAATATATGCCCGTTCAACCTCTTGATTAAACAGCGCTTGTACTTCACTTATTTTGGTAGAAGACCGGATCTCCCATAGCCGGTAATAAGCCTGATCTTGTTCGAAGAAGACCGTTTGAATAGGATTGGCCTCTGCAATTTGCTGCTTCATCCAGCTTTCGATAGCCGTTACATTGTTATAGGTAAGGAGTACAGGCTTGACCATGGCCTGCCTTTCACCAAGCAGCCGCACTTGAATCTGTCCTTTCCGCTCCAAGGTTTCTTCATGCCCTTTAATCTGTCCTTCTCGGTAAGCCCGGATGGGAACGGTCGCAATAATCCCTAAATAGCTATGGGTAGGTCTTTCAATCAGTTGAATATACAGAGCTGGAGCCTCCTTCTCCTCGAAGAAATCTTGCCGAACTTGCGGCGAGTATTGTTCCTTCACTGATTGGAAGAAGGCATCAGGATGAGTAATCTTTTTGAGATTGGGTAAAGTCGCGGAAAAGGGATTAATTTCCATTGGCGTATAAACTGTCGTAATCTTCGCTGCAAGGTAGGAAAAAAGGGCCTTCTCTGACAAATTTTGTGATTTGCGTTTAAGTTCGAAGGTCTTTAATACTGTGAATGGATGCTAATAGCCAAGTTGCGTGGGAGAATCATTGAAAAGAAACAGAAGTGAGTAGAAAAAGAAAAGTGTGGTTACCATAGGCTCCACACTTTTCGGAAATAAAACTAAACCCCAGTTATATCGTTAATCCCCGAAGGGAATTTTTGCATGTTGTTAAGTACAGTTCTAAAACGAAGCGATTAAATTTTTATTTTTTGGATATAGAATTTTTTTTAATTTTTTTTCTAATCCCGCATCGTTCTCTCAAATATACAAATTTTTAATTGCCGTTCGCAAATTACACCTCAATAACGGCCTTGATTTGTCGAATATTGTCAATTTTTTGAAAAAAAATCTTGCCTTTACAACGCTTAAAGCGCGACCTGGAATACAATCTCCTGTCTTGTAGCTCTTTAAGCCAAAATCACACTTGCAATACCATCAAAAAATCGGGTTTTACTCCGGGGAAAATATCAAAACCTAGTCCGAAACTCCCATTCACTCACTAAAACACCCCATTCACTACTTTGCTGTAGTACAATACCAAAGGATTCAGCATATTTGAGGCATAGACAACCTAAAACCTCTAAAAACCATGAAAAACAACCTACATATCACCGTGGAACTATCCTCCATCGCTATGGATAGCATCTCCAAGCCACAACAACCCACCGATATCCTACAGAAAGCCCGACAGTTTCTTAATCAAAAGATGGAGCAGATGGGGCGCTTTATCACTTGCCAACTCATTGATCAACGCACTTTAGCCGATGATATGAGATTGGAACAATACGATCTCCAATATGAGAAACATACCCTGCACATGCAGTTTATGTTTTTCAAACCTCGAGGAGTTTGGCAAGTAAAAGGCTTCAGTATCGATTAATGAACTTTAACCTTATCCCTCTCCTTGTGTTAACAGCCTTCTGGAATCTCATTTCTAATTTGCTGCCTGGACAGGCAGCCCTCAACATTTTTTCTTAATTTTGAATCAATTAGCGTAATAAGAGATGTTGCCTATAGGCAGCACCATCTTTTGTTACACTACTTCCCATCCCAAACAGCCATTTGGAAATAATATATGCATTGTGATCCTCAACGAATCGCAGTGATCAAGTAGATTCATTTCCAGGAAAAAACATGGCCAAGAAATTTACTGTCTTATACGTAGATGATGAACAGGACAATTTACTAGCCTTCCGTTCTGTTTTCCGCAGGTACTTCAACGTCTTCACTGCCAGCGGCGGGTCCGAAGCATTGGATCTTCTGAAGAATCAAGCTGTACATTTAGTACTTAGTGACCAACGTATGCCCAACATGACAGGCATTGAACTATTGGATAATGTCAATACCCATTACCCTTCAATCGTAAAGATGATTGTAACAGGCTATAGCGAAATGGAACCCATTCTAACCGCAGTGGAGCAGGGGCGCGTCGCACAATACATCACCAAACCCTGGAAGGTAGAAGAACTTAAAAGTATCCTCGAAAACGCTTTGCACACTTCACACTAGGATTTTTCCTACTTCACTACTCGTTTTTCCCACTTCACTACTTCAAACTTTACTCTGACTCTAAAAGGGCCGTTCTTTGGAGTGTATTTAATCGTTAGGCTAAACAAACATTAGTACTAACCAACAAATACCCACCCCAATAAAACCAAAGAAATAAGCAGTAATCAGGCGAAGTGTAATCTTTTCAGGTGCGGCCGAGAAAATTCTCGGCCGCATTTTTCTTTTAAGGGTATCGCTGCTTTAATGTTCAAATTGATTGGAAAGCGTTCCGGCATTCTGTAAAGATTCTAACCGAAACTCCAAAGGAACGGATAATCCATCTAGCACCCGCTCGGCCATGATACGCCCTACCACTGGGCCTAACTTAAAACCATGCCCGCAGCCTGCTCCAGCCAAGAACACATTGTCCGCCTCAGGGTGTTGATCCAAGAGAAAATGACCATTGGGACTATTGCTATACTGACAAACCCGAGCTTCTGTCATGGGCGCATCTCTTAAAGCAGGGAATCGATATCCAAGATATTGACGAACTTGGTTCAATTTTTCTGCTCGTACTTCTCGATCCGCAGTACTTGGATCAAAGTTTCCCTCCCGAGTGTCGTCTGCTACCTTAAACCCTCGCCCATCATAATCGGGAACCCCGTACATGATTCGCTCTCCCATATCCACCCAAATGGGTAAGTTAGGCGTGCGGTAAGCTTTTGATAAGTCTGGCAACCCAAAATAGTGGATCTCCTGTCGAGATATACTGATTAAATCACTAAGCAATGCGGGAAAAAGAGTTGGCATCCACGGACCGCAGGCAAAAACATAGGCATCAGCTGTAAATGCTCCCCCACTGGCCAGCTTTATCTGTTTTAGCTTTGTCCCTTCTATATTCCCAGGGGCTGCTCGCTCATGCAAGAATTGTCCTCCCGCTTTCACTACTTCCTCTACCAAGTACTGACAGGTTTTTCGGGCCATGAGATAACCAGCCTCTTTCTCCCAAAACACAGTTTTGATATCATCTAGATAGATCTGTGGATATTTATCCCTAGCTTGGCCAGTAGTCCATTCTTCCAAACTCAGTCCATGTCGTTGCAAGAGTGGCATAGCTGTTCTGGCATAGCCATCATCTGATTTGCTAAATAACCATAGGCTACCGGTTGGAAAATAGACCTGATGCTCGCTTTGCCGTTGAAAATCCTCCCATGCCCCAAAGGCTTCTGCCACCAGCTGAGTATATACTTCGTCATTTCCATAGGTTCCTCGGATCAGGCGAGTTTCACCTCCGGAGCTGGATCGAGAGTGCCCCGGTCCCCAAGGATCGAAGAGCGTAACTTTTGCTCCCCTTTGCACCAATTGATAGGCTGTCCAAGCACCAAAGGCCCCTGCCCCGACAACAGCAACATGCATATACGTATGGATTTAAATTCGAAAAAAAAGGATTACGTGTACAGCGGAAAGGTAAGAAATGATCGATAATTACATCAAAAGCCAACAAAAGAAAAAGCGTAACGCTGCACCGAGGCGAGTTACGCTTATTGGTAAAAAGGGAACTTATCTTGGTGGAGGACGCCGTATTGCTCTTCTGAATACCTTTCTCAATTCCTCTTGTTGCTCCGGCGTGCATATCTCGCGAATATCTAAATAGTGCTGGATGAGTGCTTCATCGATCTTTTGTAGCTGGTCTCCATATTCAGCCGCTAGCTGTAGGGCCGTAGCTGTATCCGGGGTATTGGCCAGAAGCGCATCGAACATCGCTCGTTTTGTGGCCCGCCCCCCCTTGTGGATTTCCTGAGTGGTATCGAAATGCTCATCTCGCAAATTCTTAAGTGTTGCCCTTTGCTCCGCATCCAACTTCAGAGCCTTCACCAGGAAACCTTCCGCTCTACGTGGTGGTGGAGCAGCTCCCTTTTCGGGCATTCTTTCATGCGGCATGGGTTGTAACCATAGCATAATTATCAGTCCTATATTCATCAGCAGCAGGGCTACTAAAGCAATATTCTTGAAATTTGTCATAATAGTCTGTCTAAATGAATCCCACAATTGAAACCAATTCAAACGAAACGGACCCTACCTGATCCATTATACACTCTGCGTTCAACACTCTACCTTACTAATACTCCCAACTCTCTTGAGCATCCAAGCCATATTCACTGGCAATGGCCTCAATTCCAGCGGCTTGATCTGCACGCACAGATTTTTGATAGTAGGCTACTGCTGAGCTGATATTGATTAGGAGTAGTAATATGGCAAAGGCCAAACTCCAAACCGCTCCTTTTCTGTGGGTACTTCGAGCTTCCCCCTGTCGCATCCGCTCTTGGATCCGAGTATACAAAAAGGGATTCCCACTTACCCGCTCGATATCCTCTGCCGTGCTGAGCGTTCGTTCAATTTCTGCTTCAATATCTTGTCGAGGTTTATCCATATTAAATCATTTGCTTTTCGTAATAGTGTCTGAGGGTCTTCTTCAAGTTTTGCTTTGCTCTAAACAACAAGGATTCAACAGAAGAGACGGTGACCTCCATAATATTGGCAACCTCCTGATAACTCAGTCCCTCCATCCGGTGAAGAATGAAAGCCGTTCGTTGTTTTTCGGACAGCCGCTCAATGTGCTGATAGAGTAACTGCGTTCTTTCCTTATTTTCCAGTGTTACCCCAGGATGATCAAAGTTACTAGCAACATGGCTAGCATGTTCTTCTAGACCGATTAATGATTGGAAGAATGCCATTCTTTTACCTCTTTTTCGGTAACGCAATTTTTCCAGGCATTTATTGACGGCCACTCGATACACCCACGTACTAAGACTCGCTTCCCCCCGAAAATTATCGATCGTTTCGAATAACTTCACAAATACCTCCTGTGTAAGATCTTCCGCATCTTGGTAGACCGGGAAGTATCCTAAGCAAATATTCAGCACCTTTTCCTGGTAGAGGTCTACCAGTTCTTTGTACCCCTGCTCGGAACCAGTTTGTAAAGCTGTTAATAGGTTTTGATCGTTCAATTCTTCACGCCTTTATAATCTTAGATGACAACTAAAATAAGAACTTGCGCCCTAAAGCCATTTTTTCGATATTTTTTTCAGGAACTTTTTTAGCCCCACTTCTGTTCCTTCTAATTGTAAACATTAATTCTTTATTGCCATGGCAGATACATTGATATATCATAAGATCACAGAGCTGTCGAAAGCTAAGATTCCTTGTGAGATCGTCTACAAGACTCAGCTGGGCAGTACTACGGTAGAAAAAGGTATCATTAGAGATATCTTTAGCCGGAGTCAATATGACTTCCTTATTCTAGAATCGGGCCTTCCGATTCTCATCTCCTCTATTCTCTCCATCAATCGTATGGGGGCCTAGCCTCCAATATCCTACCATTCATTTTTCAGACACAATTGACATAGACTACGCTTCCCGTAGTTCATGGCTCTCCGTATTTCGATGCTGGCAAATCTCCATGCAAACCTGTATATTCGCAGCGATTTGAGCCAGAATCATCTGATAGATTAATCATTTAGAAGATACAGCTCTCAGGAATTCGACATGATAGCAAAGGATTATTGAATCTCTGAGACTATAAATAGCTAATAATGAGCGAAAAAAAGAAAGTTTTAATCACTTCTGCCCTGCCCTACGCTAATGGTGCTTTGCATCTTGGTCATTTAGCGGGGGCCTATTTACCGGCAGATATATATGTGCGTTATTTGCGTCTTCTTGGAAAGGATGTTTTGTGGGTTTGTGGGTCTGATGAACACGGGGCAGCGATCACTATGAGGGCGAAAAAGGAGGGGCGTTCACCGAAGGAGATCATCGATACCTATCATGAGCTAAACAAGCAGACCTTCAAAGATCTTGGTATTTCCTTTGATCACTATCATCGGACTAGTGCACAACTTCATCATGAAACCTCACAAGAGTTCTTCCTCAAGCTGCACGAAAAGGGAGATGAATTCGAGGTACGAACCATCGAGCAGTATTATGATGAGGACTACAATCAGTTTTTAGCTGATCGCTACATAAAGGGTACCTGTCCACGTTGCAGTCATCCCGAAGCTTATGGTGATCAGTGTGAAAATTGTGGCTCCGACCTCTCCCCTACTGAATTGATAAATCCGGTTTCCACGCTAAGCGGGAAAAGCCCCATCTTGAAAGAAACAAAGTTGTGGTATTTCAAGCTGGATAAGCATGAGGAGTGGCTAAAGGAGTGGATTTCGGATGGCACCGTAGATGGAGTCGCCCATCATGATGCCAAAAAGTGGAAGAAACACGTTTTGGGACAATGCCTTTCTTGGCTAAACAGTGGCTTGCAGCCAAGAGCCATTACCCGAGACTTAGACTGGGGAATTCCCGTGCCGCTAGAAGGTGCCGAAGGGAAAGTACTCTACGTTTGGTTTGATGCTCCTATTGGATACATCTCCTCGACCAAGCAGTGGGCCCTTGATAATGGCAAAGACTGGGAAGAATACTGGAAAGGGGACGATGTGGAGTTGATCCACTTTATTGGAAAAGATAATATAGTATTCCACTGTATCATCTTTCCGGCCATGCTGAAGGCTTACGGCGATTATGCCTTGCCTAAAAACGTACCAGCTAATCAATTTCTAAATTTTGAGGGTCAAAAATTCTCAAAGTCTAGGGGCTGGGGTATCGAGCAGCATGAATACTTGGAAGCGTTTAAAGATTTCCCCAACAAGGAAGATGCCTTGCGGTATGCCTTGCTTCGGAATCTTCCAGAGAATCGCGATAGTGACTTCAAATGGGATGAATTCATTGAATTCTATGATAAGGAGTTGGCCGACAATCTGGGTAATTTCCTGAATCGTGTGGTTGTATTGACCAATAAATACTACGATGGGGTGGCACCGGAAATTGATGTTGACCTGAAGGATAAATTAGCCGACGCTATCGCAATCGTAGATAAGCTCACTCAAGAATTAGATGCCTTTAGCTTTAAGCAAGCCGCCTTGGCTTTAATGGAGTTATCTTCTTATGGCAACACCTATTTGCAAGATGTATCTCCCTGGAAGATTTGGAAGGAGGATCCAGATAGTGAGATCGTCAAAGAGTGTTTATTCATTTGCCTACAGATTGCTAGTCTGCTGAGCATCTTGTGTGAGCCATTCATTCCGTTCACCAGTCCTAAAATACGCGCGTTCTTGGGATTGGGGCCCACCGCCAATGGCGATCTACAAACTGTCCTAGATCAGGTAAAGGCAGGGCAAGCACTGGTAACAGCAGGGCATAAAGTTGGACAATCTGGGGTGCTGTTCCCTAAGATCAATGATCGCAGAGACACCAGCCGCCTTGAGATCGTTAATCGCCAGAAGAACAAACTGGAAGAGATCTTAGCCGCAGAAAAAGGACCAGAGAGAGAACCTCTTAAGGAGGAGATCCAATTTGACGACTTTGTCAAGTTAGATCTACGCACTGGAACGATCACCGCTGCCGAAGCCATTCCAAAAGCGGATAAACTGTTGAAGTTATCCGTGGACTTAGGGATGGAACAAAGAACTGTAGTATCAGGTATTGCTTTGCAGTACAAGCCAGAAGAGGTTGTTGGGCAGGAAATTGTGTTGGTTGCCAACCTAGCTCCAAGAAAGCTCCGTGGTGTTCTATCTCAAGGCATGATCTTGATGGCCGAAAACGACGAGGGCAAACTCAGCTTTGTTCGTCCCAATGATACCATTGGAAATGGTTTCGTTGTAAAATAGAAAACTAGAGAGGCATGGCTCAGCTCGTGCCTCTCTTCCTATATCCCCTATCCCTATGCTCATCCGCGCTTTCAGACCTGAGGACACCGCCGCGGTCTACCAACTCTTCTACAGCACCGTACATTCTGTCAACCTCCAACATTACACACCCGAAGAAGTCGAAGCCTGGGTCCCTAGCCACCCCCCTGATCTCCAGCAATGGCAAGAACGCTTCCTGCGGCAGCACACCCTGCTCGCCGAGATCGATGGCCAACTCGCCGGCTTCGCCAATCTAGAAGCAGACGGCCACAATATTGACATGGTTTACACCCACAAAGATTTTCAGGGACAAGGCGTGGCCACCAAACTGGTAGAGCTGCTAGAGCAACAAGTGTTGAAAAACGGTGGGAATACCATTGAATTAGCGGCGAGTATTACCGCCCGACCCTTTTTTGAAAAGCGCGGTTATAAATTGATCAGAGAAAATGAAGTTCTACGATTTGGCGTAGTCTTACGGAACTTTATCATGGAGAAGCAAGTACAATAAAAAAAGAAGGGGACTTACCCGAAGGCAAGTCCCCAACCAAGATTATGATTTGTTTCTTGATTCTGTGTCGTTTGGATGCGGCTAATATAAGTGTTCTTAGGAAACTCTCCTTATTATTCTTTGTTTTTGGGATCTACGGCGCGTGACATGGTCGGAAAAGGGTACCAGTTTGGCCAATCTTTTTCCTTCCTTAAAAGGATCACTTTTGTGATTCCCATAAGGCAACTGAAAGACCTTTTCGCTGGTTTCTTTCTCCAAGGTAGGATGTGTCGGTCCCAATAGAGCGATATCCTTAGGACGTTTATTTGGGAGTTTCCGTAGGTCCAAGGTTTTGCAGAAAAAGCGTGACACCCCACCATCGCTGATCATGCGGATACAAATATCCATCTTCTTCATTCCTGGGAGTTTCTTAATCTTAATTCTGGATTGCGTCGTTTCCAATTCAACAAAAACTGGCTTCGACGATCCATCCCCCAAATCAAACACCCAACTCCTATCCACCTCTGTATCATACTGTATGTGGTAGACAGCGCTATCAGGTAATACGAACCCACCATTTCCATCTCTGAAATCAAAGTCGATATAGATATCACCTCTGTATTGATAAGGCTCTGCCATATTGAAGATGGCAGCGATGGCCTTAGTTGTACTGGGTGGTCGGTAACCTATAACAGGAGCAGCGGGAGACAGGAAGAACGCCGTACTTCCTTTCCCTTTGACCTCAACTTTATATTCATACCAAATGCCGGGTGTAGCAGCAATATCAAATACATGATAAGTCCCCCATTTTTCATCAAGTAACTTGTAATCGTTTGCTCCTTTGATACTTCGATGCCACCTGAATTTCATGCCTTTGGATTTCCACTTTTTTGTAAAAACCGTATCCACCTTAGCCAGTATCCCCTCCCCTTTGTTGGTTGTAGCCTTAATAATTGCTCCCAGTTCCTCTCTAATATTAGCACCCAAGACAATTGGATAGAGTAGTAGAAACAGTAGAACAGACTTGATTGGCTTCCAGTCTTTCATATTACGTTTTTGTTATTGATTCCGTGCGAAGTCAGATTGACATCCAGCAGCTAGAGGCATCTTTACACTAACCACTTGCTTAAATGAAACCACCACTAGCATAGCTTAAACATAGACATGCCAATGCCAATCTTTTAAGATCATTACATAGGGAAAAACTAATATGAGACGAGTCTGAATAAAGGCAATGAATACCCTAAATCGGCCATTCGATTTAAGGTTATTCAAGGCAGGCAATTACTGTAGTAAAATACAGTATAGTGTTTCGCACCGCCTGTGGGTGGCTAAAAGTCAAGACTGACTTAATTTTTGTTTGGATATGCCTGGGGAGATTTACTTATATTATAAGTATGAACTTTAATTTCGAAATAGTTACAAGTCAATCCATAATTTTCGATTATTTTAATTTTTCGTTAACATAAAATTGGCATTAATAAGTTTCAGTCTTCAAAAATAAAATTCAATTTTTTTATTCGAAGGTGTAATGATTGAGATCTAAGTTCACATAATGGAAGTAAGATCACATACCAATGAACTCATTTTTACAAGCTTTTCTAGACGGTGATGAACGAGTCTTCCGACAGATATATCAGAGCGAAGCCAGCCAACGGATCCGCAAAGATGTACGCTTCAAAGGAGGAACAGCCGAGGATGCGGAGGATGTAGTTGTTCTTTCCATTATGAAGGTTCAGGAATTGGTGAGAAATGGCAAATACCAGGATCAGGAGAAATTCTATGGATACCTGCGTACTGTAGGCTCCTATGTCTATATGGAAGAAAGACATAAAAAGTTTAAAGCTCCATATCGGGAAAAAGAAGTGCTGGTAGAGGATGAATCGAGTCTAATCCAAGAGGCAGGGATTGAAATCAATTCATTCGAAGAAGAGATGGAGAATCTAGAAGAAAAGATTACCATTAGTAAATATATCAAATCCTTAGGTCGACGCGATCAAGAAATTATCCACCTCAGGTATTTTGAGGAACTCTCTCTAGTGGATATCGGAAAAAAATTAGGTATCAAACAGCCTAATGTAGCTCACTTCAGAATTCTCAAGCGGCTAAGAAAGATACTTGACAAAAAGAATGGTCAATAGATAGTTTTGACTGTATAAACCCCATTTCCGGTTTACGCGCATTTCAAATGCGGCACTTTAAATCCATAACATACTAATACTAGTACTATGAAAAAAAGGCGCAGCCAGCATTTCGGACAGGAGGATAGATTACTGAAGTATGCCAAAGGGCAGTTATCTGAGCCAGAACGCGAGGAGCTTGAGGCTGCACTTAAATCATCTCCCTCTTTGAAAAAGGATGCACGTTTAATTAAGAATCTTAATGAAGTAGCCAATAACCCTAACTGGCTAAGCTCAGTTGAAACCCTAATGGCATTAAAATCAGAAAAACTAACAGAACTCAATGGTACGACCTCTACTAGCAAATTAGATTCCTCATCTAAATGGCAATATCTCAAAAGACACAAGATCAAGATTCTAGTTGCCACCTTAACTATAGCCCTAGGATTTCTAACGCTCAACAACTTTATACTTATTGCTGACTGTGAACAGCTATACAATCGATTCTTAGAACCGTTTACTAAGACCATTCCAACCACAGAGAATGCTCGTCCGGAATTGGTTGCTGCCGTAAAAGCCTATGAGGATGGACTGGAACAAAGTCCTGAAGAAAGAGGACTCAATTTTGCAATAGCTCGAACAAATTTTGAAAAGGTAGAAGATCGAGAAGAGATCTTCCAGTTTTACTCTGCCGTAAGTGGAATGCTGAGCACCAGGGTGGATGTAGAGGACATTAATGCTGATCTCCTCAACCTAAGAACAAAGATCTTATCTGATGAGGAGGGGATTTACGCTCATTTGCTAGATTGGATCGATTACTATGAAGCCCTCCTGTTCTTTAAACAGGAAAAGTTTCACGAGGGCAAAGACAAGATTAAGGAAATTGCTAGCAAAAAGGACTTAGAAGCAGACCTGCAAGAGATTATCTCCCCTTTCAGATTTCAGTTGAGATTTCTAATCATGGCAAAATAGTTCTACTATCTGTATTATCGTAAGGGCAACAGCATTTCTGGCGCTGTTGCCTTTTTTGTTTTCGAGTTTTCTCTCCTGTCACGATGATCTATACCACATTCGTAGCACCCAGTTGATGGCCAGACATCAAACCAGGCGCTTTTCCTAAGCAATAGCCGCTGGAGCATCATCATCCCCACCATCCTTGGAGGGCGGACCAGACAGTCCAAGCATATCCAAATATTCACTAGTAAATACCTCTCTAAAAGCAGCTGGCAATAATGTATACCTGGCCTCCTTCCAACGATTCAATCGTTCGCCGTACATATAGTTAACTAGATCATCAGCGGCCCAATGGGACATTTTCCCCCAATGGTGGGTGAAAGGAATATCTGCCGCCTTCAGTCTATCATGTAGGCGTTGGATAAATTCATTTTGGGGAATAATGTGCTTACTCCCTTTCCATGGTACACCGGCAAATTCCATGATACAGGTCTGCTCAAAGCGCGTAAAGCCCATCGTAGCCTCTCCTCCCTTGACAAATCGAATCCCAGCCAGAGCAGGAATGGGTCCCTCTGTTCTCATTAGGTCAGTAAGAATTCCGATCGCCTGTCGGATATCCTGTTGGGCCAAGCCAAAAGATACGGCTAATACCTTTCCTTGATAGGAGCTATCCCAGAAGTGTTCAGCAACGGTACCTATTTCCCCATCGTTATCATCTTTAGGAAAAATACCTTGCTGAAGTAGGCCCAATAGGGAGGTCAAACCCACATTTATATTTGTGGCATACCAACTTAACAAGGTGGTCAGTTCCTTAAACCTAAAGCTTTTTACCCTTGGAATGGGTTTCGTGACGCTTTCCTCAAGGCCTGGTTTAGGTACCTTAAACATCATCTCCGCCACAAATTCTTCCCCCTTCTTTCGGTAAGGATTGATGTAAAACATAAAGAAATAGGGCCTTGTTCCGTGCCCATGTTCCTCGATCAACGTGGTATTGGAAAAATCTAAAGTTTCAGCCAACTGTAATGCCTCCTCCCGATCCATGTCCTTAGTATACCGTTGCAAATGGAACATATCTACAGATTTCAGCACTACCCCATGAATAAATCCGAAAGCACCCAACCCTACCAAAGCTGCATTAAAAATTTCATCATCACGAATATGTCGGGCACCAATGAGTTGACTAAATGCAGTACTCAAGGCAGGTTGAGAAGCTCGTTCCACATAAACGACATCTTCAGGATTTGGCCCAATAATAAGGTTCAGGCCGACAACAGAGTCTTGAACCCCTCCTTGGTCAATAGCTGAACCATGAACACCAGTAGAGATTGCCCCAGCGATCGTCTGGCCGTTACTTTCTCCAGTGATAGGAAGCGATTTCCCTAGCCGTTTCATTAAGGCTGATACCTCTTTTATGGTATTACCACATTGAAAAAGGAATAGCTGCGAATCTGGATAGGCTGTTTCTGGATCATGCCAGTTGTTTCTGATAGCCCAACGGAGATTCATGGCTTCATTAAAATGCATGCGGTCTTTCTGATAGGGCAAACTCGATAAGGACCAAGCTGCACCAAAGGCCCTGAAACGCTCTCCACTTTCGTGCGTTTCCAAGAGCAGCCTTTGAATTTCTGCAGCCGCATCTTTATACAAATCGAGCGTATTGCTCATGATATCATCCGACAATTCAGTCATCATGAATTTAGACACGGGTCCCTGTTCGTGGTCGTGAAAATTCTTCCAGTTGTCGAATGAAACTACTGTTGTCCTAGCCATGGTACTGCTATATCTTGAGATGGTTTAATACAAACATATTTTACATTCACCTTCCTCTTTCGTCCTAGACTTAGAGTGTGCAGCACGAAACCACTTAAGGTTTGTGAAACTTGCACTCGGTAGAATCCAACTTCCCCACAGTCTTGGATAAACAGAGGAATTTCATCTGTCGCTTTTAAATGAAGAACCGTATCAATCACGTTCACCTTCATCCCTCTAAGTTCATCCTCTGATAAGTTAGTAGGATCCTTCTCCCCTACTCCATCTCGGCTAGTGACCGTGAAGGAATAATCAACGGGTACCATAAACCACACTAGGACAAATAACATGAACGGCGTCATGTATTTTCCTCCCTCCCATAAATAGGCCTTTGTTTTTCTCATAAGATTTAGTTTTAAAGTAACGAACAGCAATTTCAATTCAACTGTCTTAACGGGTCGACAAATCACAGGCTGCACATATGTGACCAGACATAACACCCTATCAAGGCCAAACTGATAAACTCCTTGAAAATCTTCACACTACAACCTATCTATTTATTCAATTAGTTCCCGAGTCGTTACACAAGCAGTCGTTTTTCTATCTATTTAAGCCTATTTTAATTCAATAATTACGACAATAAAACGCCATCCCTACATTTCAAGAGGGGGCATAAACACATTATTTTAAGCCCCTTTCAAGTAATGCTATAATTTGCATGGATAAAACTATCCATACAGGAACAAGATGAGATCAAAGGGTAAGCGCTAAACCTAGTTGAAGGACAAAGTTGCAGTTGTTAATTTGAGTGATAATGTCCATTTGAAGGTTAAAGGAAGGGGCCAAATCCCTGCTAAAAAGGAGCTGAATAATAGAGTATTAGTGCAGGCTAAGGGACCGCCATTTAGGCGGAAGATTTGCACTGATGAAACCTGCAGATAAGACTTTCTAAAGGGAAGATTAAGGCTGGTTGATAGCTAAGCTATAAAGTATTGTAAGCCTTTATAGCGTACAAATCCATACTTAGCTAGAAGTGCAAAGTTCACCCTTCCAGCTAAAGTGCAGGGGCCGAGCATAGTTACATGAGGTATTTAGGTCGTTCTTTACCGCTTCACCACTCTACTCACTCCGATTCCCTCCGGCAATAAGAATTTCAGCGTATAAGTTCCAGCGGGAAAGCTTGAAAGGTCTATTTGATTCGTATTGGTCGGAAGCACCTGTACCCGCAGGCGTTGTCCCTGCGCATTGTATACCTCAACCGCCGCAATATCCGATACGCCCTCCAGCTGTACCATGCCGGTTGTAGGATTTGGGAAGGCGGGAATGAGGCGGGACGGGATAGGCTCGCGGTCAGCCACGAGGGAGACATCCCAGAACTGG
>ENA-UENX01000353-UENX01000353.1-marine-metagenome-genome-assembly--contig:-NODE-353-length-21809-cov-151.007164_pt1 | contig 21809 bp, 11 predicted proteins | sample MGYA00237875_ERZ529327 | MGnify/ENA primary metagenome ERZ529327 (study PRJEB26372, sample SAMN05368347) | marine metagenome | biome: cultured habitat; feature: ocean water; material: water; isolation... | reverse complement strand
TCATGGCTGAAGCTAACCGATATTTTTCCCAAAATTTTCCCAGTCATATCTATATATATATGTGCTGAATTTTCCGACTTTGCCAAAACTGATAACTTATAACTTATAACTGATAACTAATAACCCAAATGGCTTCCGATATTACTGAAAAAGGTCTCGAAAATATTATCTATCAAAGTCTCATCGACGACTGCCAATATTTAGAAGGTAACCCCAAAGACTACGACCAAACCTACTGTATCGACACTGAGAAACTTTTCCAGTTTCTCCAAAACACCCAACCTGAAAAATTAACAGAAATTTCTAACTACCACGGCGCCAACTGGGAGAAAAAACTTTATGAACGCCTCCACCACCAAATAGAAGAGAAAAGTATAGTCAATATATTACGTCAAGGTATCAAAACTGGAGAAACCCACCTCGAACTTTACTATAAACTTCCCACTTCCCAACTCAACCCCGACACTATCGAAAATTTCCAAGAAAACGTTTTTTCAGTCACTCGCCAACTAAAATACAAAGAAAACCGTAACTTCTCCCTCGACTTAGTAATTTTTATAAACGGTTTACCAGTTATTACCTTCGAGCTAAAAAACCAACTAACCAAACAAAACTTTCGAGACGCCATAAACCAATATAAAAATGACCGACGCCCCAGAGAATTATTATTTCAATTCAAACGTTGCCTAGTACATTTTGCCCTCGACGCCGATGAAGTTTGGATGACAACAAAACTCAACGGCAAAAATACAGAATTCATACCATTCAACAAAGGCAAAAAATCAAATCCTGATCTACCTTTTCCGGATACAGCAGGGAACCCTCCCAACCCCAACCACATCAAAACAGATTATTTGTGGAAAGAAATTTTAACCATAGAAAGTCTCGGAAACATCATCGAACATTACGCCCAACTGATAGAAAAAGAAGAAGATAAAGACAAAGACAAAAAAACAGTCAAAAAGCTAAAACTAATCTTCCCCCGCTACCATCAACTCGACCTAGTCAAGCAACTTTTAACAAGTGCAAAAAAACATGGAGTCGGCAACCGCTACTTAATCCAACATTCTGCAGGTTCCGGCAAAAGTAATTCTATAACCTGGCTGAGTCATCAACTCGTAGAACTGAAAAATATTACCGAGAAAGAAAATATTTTTGATTCAGTTTTAGTCGTGACAGACCGCAAAATTTTAGATAAACAAATTAGGGAAAATATTCAACAATTCGCTCAAGAAGACAAAGTCGTAGAAGCAACCAAAAACAGCAAAAAATTAAAATCAGCCTTGGAAAACAAACGGAAAATTATTATTACAACAGTGCAAAAATTTCCATATGTTGTCAAAGAAATTCAATCTTTATCCGATCACAAGTTTGCCATTATTATCGACGAAGCACATTCGAGTCAAACTGGCAAAAGTGCAGCCAGCATGAGTGAATCTTTGAGCAAAAAAGATTCGGAAGTAGAAGAAACCACAGAGGATAAAATAATCCGAATTATTGAGTCACAAAAACTTTGCCCAAATGCTAATTATTATGCATTTACTGCCACGCCAAAGAATAAAACTTTAGAGTTATTTGGTGTCAAAAATCCAGAAGATGGAAAATTTTATCCGTTCCATAGTTATTCCATGAAGCAGGCAATTGAAGAAGGATTTATTCTGAATGTTTTGCAGCATTATACGACCTACAAAACCTATTGTCGATTAGAGAAGAAAGTTATAGACGACCCTGAATTTGATAGTAAACAAGCAAAAAAGAAGTTAAAACAATATGTAGAAGAGGATCAAGAGAGTATCCGCAAAAAGTCAGAAGTGATGATTGAGCATTTTTTATCAAAGGTAATTGCTCAGGGAAAAATTAATGGAAAAGCTAAGGCTATGGTCGTTAGTAATAGTATTAAAAGTGCGATTTATTATAAAAAAGCTTTTGATAAATATTTGAGAGAAAAAAAATCTGATTATCAGACTATTGTTGCTTTTTCTGGAAGTAAAGAAATAGACGGCAAAAAGGAAAATGAGTCTTCTATGAATGGATTTTCTAGTAGTAAGATTACAGAAAAATTTAATGATAGTAAATATAGGTTTTTAATTGTGGCTAATAAGTATCAAACTGGTTTTGATGAACCGTTGTTACATACTATGTATGTGGATAAAGTTTTATCTGATGTGAAAGCAGTACAAACTTTGTCTAGGTTAAACCGTTCTTGTGAGGGAAAAACAGATACTTTTGTTTTAGATTTTGTTAATTCTGCTGATGAAATTCAGAGAGCTTTTGAACCTTATTATAAAACAACTATTTTGAGTGAAGAAACAGATAGCGATCGCCTCTATGATTTAGAGGATAGTTTAGCAAGTTTTCAGATTTATTCTCAAGAAAATGTAGAGAAATTTATGAAGCTTTTTTTGAATTGTGAGTCACGGGAAAATTGGGAGTCAATTTTAGATATTTGTGTGGAAAAATATAATTGTGATTTGCTAGAGGAGGAAAAAATAGAGTTTAAAAGTAAAGCCAGGAGTTTTGTGAAAAATTATCAATTTTTGGTGCAAGTAAAAAGTTTTAAAAATTCCAATTGGGAGAGTTTAAATAGTTTTCTGAAATTGTTAGTTAATAAACTGCCACAATTAGATAATTCTGATTTATCGGCAGGAATTATTAATAGTGTGGATATTGAGAGTTATCGAGTAGAGCTTCTAGCTAGTCAAAGTATTAATTTAAGTGGAGAAAATACCCTATCTCCCATTGCCAAGAATATTGTTAGTGGAAATTCTCAAAGTAGGTCAGATAAAGTTAGTCAAATAATCGAAGAATTTAATAACCGCTTCGGTGGTAATATTGTTTGGCAAAATGAGGGTAGGGCATGGAAATTTTTATTAGAGGAGTTGCCAGAAAAAGTCAGAGGAAATGGGGAGTATAAAAATGCTATAAATTATAGCGATCCGCAAAATGCCAAACTTACCTTTGAAAATAAATTCAATCAAGAATTACGGCGTTCTACCCGTGAACATATAGAAGAATATCGTCAATTTACAGGTAATAAAAGTTTTCGAGAATGGTTAATTAATACTTTATTTAATCTTGACTACGAGCAAGATAAAAATGCTTAGAAAAATAACTATATACTAATCCGTTTATCCGTGGAAAAATCTTGATTTAGTAATATTTAACTTATGAAAATATAGAATAATATATTCAATTTATATGCAATCAAAATTTTCTATTTAATTAATACTTTATTTAATCTTGGCTATGAGCAATATTAAACTACTTCAAAAAATCACTATATACTAAATACTAACCCGTTTATTAATAGCAAAATCCTTTAAAAAAATACTATATATTAATCCGTTTCTTCCTCTTAAAATCCTTTTCAATTTTTCTATTTATATTAATTAAGACTTGATTAAATATTGACTATTATTAATATTAAACTACTTTAAAAAATACTATATACTAATCAGTTTTCCGTATAAAAATCCCTGTAAAGCTATGTTTTATTCCTGAAAATATAGAATAAAATTGTTAATTCATTAGGAAAAAAGATTGATAATAGTTAATTAATACCTAATTTAATCTTAAATATTATCAGGAAAAAATGCTTGAAAAAAACGTAAAAAATCTATATATAAAACAGTTCTATTCGCGAACATTGAGTATATAGAATAACATAGTCAACTTACAGGGAATAAAAAAATTAGAATAGTTAACTAATACTTTATTTTATCTGAACTATTTTACATAAATAACTATTAGGAAAAAAGGCTTAAACAAAGAATAGTATACTCACCCATTTATCCATAGCTAAATAAAGATTTAGCACCTCTTACTAATTATCTTTAGAACTAGACAACCACTTAGATTCTATCTCTCTAATCTTGCCATTTTCTCGCATTTCTAAAAGTTTAATATCAAGATTTTTGATAAAAGAGTTATCAAGAGATACAATAAAACCATAAGGTTCATCAGCAAAATTAACTGGGGACAACTTTAAGCGCTGTTCACGATCATTACGTAAATAATATTGAAGAGCAGGAACATCAAAAATCACACCATCCACTTCATTTAACTTGAGTAAATTAATTGCATCTACTAAAGTCTCAGTCTGATTAATACGCGCCTCATATTGCTTAGCCCACTTCTCTCCAGTAGAACCTTTAATAACAGAAACTCTTGCATCCTTAATATCTTGAGGATAACTAAACTCTGTAACTCTTTGATTAGTTAAAGAAACAGTTAAAGCCGTAGCTATACCAGCAGTCAAAGAAGAAATTGTCACTGTAGTAAGAACCATCCATACTCCAGTAATAATACGCCCAGATTTAGTAACTGGAGTCATATCGCCATATCCTACCGTGGTTAAAGTTACCAAAGCAAACCACATAGCATTGCCTACTCCATGGAAATAATTTGGAGGAAATTGTTCTTTATTACGCCTTCTTTCGGCTAACCACAGAAGGTTACCCATTATAAATAATAAAACTGTTAACAAACAAACTGAAGAAATAAAGGCCAGGCCAAAAAAAGGTCTAATTATACTCCAGACAGTAGGACTCTCAGGGCTAGCTAATAAACCAATTTTGGCATAAAAGTAGGGTTGAGTAAAAGCAACTTTTTCTAAGCGCTCAGAAGTTATACTTATTGGCCCAATAATAATATCCAGTTCACCTTTATTTATACTGTCAATACTATTAGCTACACTATTTTGCGGCACAAACTCATATTCCAGTCCTTCGGATAAAGCTAATTCTTTCCATATCTCAACACTAATACCTTTAAAAACATTATCCTTGATTACAAAAGGAGCGGCTCCAGCTACACCAACTCGTAATTTTTCGGCTTGCGCTGGTAAAAAGATATTAATGACACAGCTTATAGCAATAAAAGTAAATAAATTTAGTTTGTTAAGCATTTCTCAGAACTAAAGTTAGCTAATTCAATTTTAATAGTGATAATTTTTTTTCCCAAAATCAGGCATAATAATCAAGTTAATTTTTTTGTATACCATTGATGGGCTCCCACTTAGAAACTTGTAATATCAAAGCTGACTTTGATATGATATAACACTTTGTAGGTTGACTTAAGAATCACTGTAAAATTAAATAGAAAAATGACAAAAACAGACGACAAAAGAATTGTTAGAGATTATTTTAATTCCACTGGTTTTGACCGATGGCAAAGAATTTATGGAGATGGCCAAGTAAATAAGGTACAATTAGATATTAGGAAAGGGCATCAGCAAACCATTGATACTGTCCTCAATTGGTTGCAAGCAGATGATAATCTACAAGGGTTATCAATATGCGATGCTGGCTGTGGGGTTGGTAGTTTGAGTATTCCTTTAGCTAAATCTGGAGCAGTTATTTATGGTAGTGATATATCAGAAAAAATGGTATTGGAGGCATATCAGCGTGCCAAATCTAGTTTAATCAATATAGATAATATTAATTTTGTAGCTCAAGACTTAGAAACTTTAAGCGGTAAGTATCATACAGTTGTTTGTTTAGATGTGTTGATTCATTATTCTCAAGACCAAGTTGCAACTATGATTAATCATTTGATCTCTCTAGCAGAGTCACGGTTAATTATTAGCTTTGCACCAAAAACTCTCGCTTTAAGTATATTGAAAAAAGTTGGAGAGTTATTTCCTGGGCCAAGTAAAACTACTCGTGCTTATCAGCATCGGGAAACTGATATTATCAAAATTATTGAAAGTAATGGTTTTTCTATCCAAAGACAATCAATGACCAGCACAAGTTTCTATTATTCTCGTTTACTAGAAACTGTTCGCAAGTAAAAAAAATGTTTAATAAAATTATAGTTTAATTAAGTTTTAACTGTATTTAATATCAATAAAAATTTTCTGAGAAGTCGTAAGTAAAACTCTAGTGAAAAATAGTCAATAAAATATCAATATTATTAATGATAATTAGGAGGTTATGAATTCAGGAAAAAATCATGGGTAAAGCATGAATAAAAATCAAAATAATCGTAGTTATCTAAAGGTTTTAATATTTATAAAATTAGATACAAAAGTAATTTAAGTTATCAGTTAGTATCTTTGGTCAAAGCTTCGCTTTTTATATCGCGTAGGAAAAAAATTATTCGTTATACCAAGGTTTATCAATATTTGCTTTATGAATAGAGAACTTTTTAGGAGTTAGGCCTCATGAGTTATGAGTCAGAATGAATGGCTTCAATACCATTCTCAGGTGATAAATTATTTTTTTTGTCAAATGGAGAGAGCCTATAAATTCTTTTTGTCGCTCTTACTATTTGAACACATTTTTTTTGCATCCTTGATATTATTCTCCTGGGTACGAAACAGGGTTTTTTATGTACCTACGAAAATAGTACATCTAATTAAAGTATTCAGATTCAAATATTTAATTGATATTTAATTGAGTATTTTTTTCCCCAACTTTTAAAGGATAACTTTGAGACTGGATTTTTTTCAATCACAGAAACTGAGAGAAGAATTAAAAAGTTGAGAAGAGTTCAGAAACTAATTGAGTAAGAATTCAGCTATCAGTAATAAGGCAATGTTTTTGTCGTATATTCAACTCTGCTTTTATCTAAAACCAAAAGAAGGAGAGTCAATAACTGATAGCTGACAACTGAGTACTTAACTAATTGCGCTTACAGCCCTTTGCTTTGTTATGTTATTAAGGTACAGCTAGGGGAATAATATGCCCATAATACATAACTCACTATCTACTTTATACATCATTTGCTCCTTATTTGCTGCATGAAGCAGTACACAATTAATGACAAAAATTTCAAAGATTTTTTTAGTAATTGCATCTATATTGGGAGGTCTATCTGTAGTAGCTGATTCTTTCGCTGCCCATGCTTTGAAAGACAAGCTAAGTCAATACTCTCTTGATATTTTTCAAACAGGGGCTAATATACAAATGTATCATTCCTTAGCATTATTAATGGTATCTTTTTTATTAACAATGGAAGATCCACCATCATCTTCAATGGTGGTGTCTGGATATGCCTTTATTGCTGGAATAGCAATTTTTTCTGGTAGTTTATATGTTCTGAGTATAACTGGAATAAAATGGTTAGGAGCCATTACACCTATAGGTGGAATAGCATTGATAGTGGGATGGAGTTGTATAGCGATCAGTGGTTGGAACTTAAAATTATAAAAAATTGATAATTTTAACTAGTTCTGAAAAATATGTAGATTTATGTCAAAAAAATAGCAGAAATGTAAAATCAGACTATATTCAAGGTATACTATAATAAAGCAAAGCTATATAAATCTGGGTATCCGGCTTCTGTGAGTTACTGCCTTAATCCCAATTGCCCCGACCCCTCCGATCCACTTAATAGTGGTCAACGCATCTGTTGCCAATGTGGCTCACAACTGGTGCTGCAAAATCGGTATCGTATTATCAAGCCCCTTGGGGGTGGAGGTTTTGGTAAAACTTATCTTATAGAAGATCGAGGGGTACAAAAAGTTCTTAAGGTATTACTGAAAAATCATCCAAAAGCTATATCTCTGTTTCAACAGGAAGCACAGGTACTTATCAGTTTACGAAATCCAGGTATTCCTAAAATAGAGAAAGATGGTTATTTTACATTCAAAACAGCAGATAGTAAAGAGCCTTTACACTGCCTGGTAATGGAATTTATCCACGGCTCGAATTTGATGGATTGGATGAAGAGTCGACGCCATAAGTCCATCAATCAAACTCAAGCAATAGATTGGCTCACACAATTATCGGAAATATTGGACAAAGTTCATAATAAAAAGTATTTCCATCGAGATATTAAGCCTCAAAACATCATGCGCAAGCCAGATGGTCAATTGGTGTTGATAGATTTTGGCACAGTGAGAGAGGTATCTGAGACTTACTTGGTAAAAGTTGATCTTGGGCAAAATGTTACAGGAATTGTTTCTCCAGGTTATACAGCTCCAGAGCAAACGAATGGCAAAGCAGTACCTCAATCAGATTTTTTTGCTTTAGGACGTACTTTTGTATATTTATTAACAGGTAAATCCCCAACAAGTTTTCCCGAAAATCCACGCTCCGGAAAGCTACAATGGCAAAAATATGCCCCTGAAATATCAACAGAATTGAAAGATGTCATAGATTATTTAATGGCACCTTTTCCGGGTAATAGACCTCAAAAACCAAAAGTGATTTTGAAGTGTCTGGCAGAGATCAAAACAAAAAATAGCATAACTGATAATTCTCGGAGTTATACTGCTGGTCAACAAAGTTATGCAACTAGGGAAGATCCAAAAGTATTAACAGAAAGAACTAAAACTAAGCAAAAAGTCAAGACAAAATTCAAAACAAAAACAAAAACAAAAACAAAAACAACTACAAAAACATTTAGTAATAAGTCAATAATTAGATTAATAAATAACCTAGTCATAGGGTTAACAATGTTGCTATTGGGAGGGGCCACTTTTCAGTTTTATGGCTTTTGGCGCTACAACATATTTCCGACTAATCCGGTTTTTTTATTGCGAGGTTTGAAAAGTAGTCGATTTTTAGACAAAACCTTAGATAGTTATATTGGAGAAGTAAATGCGATCGCTCTGACACAAGATGGTCAAACTTTAGTCAGTAGTGGCTTAAATACCATCAAAATTTGGAACCTCAAGACTCGGCAACTAAAAAACAATATTAAAGATGCTCATGCAGATAAAATAACTACCCTGGCAATAAGTCCTAATGATGAAATATTAGTAAGTGGCAGTACAGACAAAACTATCAAAATATGGGATCTCAAAAATAGTAAACTCTTAAAGGATATCCTAGGTCATAATGGTCAACTGAATACAGTTGCCATTAGCCCAGATGGACAGACATTAGTAAGTGTTGGCAGTGATAAATTAATGAAGCTGTGGAACATTCAAACAGGTAGTCGAATACTTACTCGCTTACCAGATAAGGAATCTGAAGTAAATGCTCTAGCTTTTAGCCGAGATGGGGAAACTTTATTTACTGGTAGTAGTGACGGTACCATTAGATTGTGGGATCCAAGTACACTTACTCGCAGACAAACTTTACAAGGTCATACACAGGCAGTTAATGCGATCGCTATTAGTCCAGATAATCAAATCTTAGCTAGCGGGAGTAATGATGGTACCATTAAACTATGGGATTTTAATACAAGAAAAGAGAAAACTGTAATTAAAGCAAATGTAGGTAAAGTTAAAGCTCTTGTTTTCAGTCCTGATAGCCAAACGATAGCTTGTAGTGGTGACAAAATTACTATTTGGAATCTAATTACCAAAGAAAAAATACAGACATTTTTTGGTCATTCACAACAAATAAGTTCTCTTGCTATTACTCCCGATGGCAAAACCTTAATAAGTGGTAGTCTAGATCAAACTCTCAAAGTTTGGCGAATACCATAAACCTATTTCACTATTCCTGAAACCAATATATTCAGGTAAGATCAAAAATCGTGAAATCCCCAAAATTATCCTTTGTGGGATCAAATCATAAATATCATTTCAGTTATCATTTTAAAAAGACAAAAAAGAGGAAACCATACTTAAGTTTTATAAACAAATGATGTTACCAGACATAATCTAATACCTGATTTTATGCTGAAATTAATATATAAGAAAAAAGTAGGTATAGACTAAATTATATCCTTACCCTACTTTTATTTTTAGTTAATTAATCAACATTACTAGAACTTAAAGGTGGTTCTCAAACTACCTACCCAAAGAGTTTCATTATCCTCATCGTGATTGGGATTAGTAATCACAAACAAACCAGGTGTAATTGCTATAAAGTCATTAATCGCATAACGATAGAAAATTTCAACATGGACAGAAGTATCAGGGTCTTTCAAATTATCATCATTACCACCATCTGTAATAATTGGTGGTACACCAACAATAATTCCTCCTAAGCTACCGTCTTTAAATAAGTCAGGAAAAGCAATTGTAAGTGCGCCATTAATAATAGTGATGTCATCATCATCATCATTATTACCATCTTCAGGACGCGCCCAGGTAGTACCAAACCAACCCCCAATTTGGACATGATCGTTAAGCTTCCACTGAGCTTCAAGTCCAATATTATCAGCCGTAGTTCGTCTGCCATCAAAAGGGTCTCGTGCTCGGAAACTTCCTGTACTAGAGGTAACATTAACCTCATCCTTAATAAAATACTTACGAACATAGTTAACTGTAAAAGCTAGCTTGGAATTAGGTTCAAATGCAACTTGACCAAACGCACTATGTTCACCATTAAATAAACCATTTCCTTCTCGAGGATTTTCTGGCTCTCCAGCTAAATAACCAGCATTAATTTGCCATTGTTTAGCAGGTTTGTATTGAACAATTAGTCCTCCATCATCAGGTCCACGATAGGCAGTAGGGTTATATCGTCCAAATCTTGAAGTAGCGCCAGAACCACTACTTTCAAAGGGAGATAAGACAGTCTGAAAGTCATCGACTTCAACCCCTTGAGGGCCAATAATTACCTGTAATTGATCACCAACAGGAAACTGATAAAACAATTTATCAAGAACCACTGTATCGTCAGGGTCACTTTCATCTGTACCCAATCTGGTCATAAGAGTATTAGTTAAATCCCGGGCACTCCAGTTAGGAATATCTCTGGCCTGTAAACGAGCTCTGAGGCGGTCTTTACCCATAAAGCTAGTGTCAAAGTTCAAACGAACCCGATAACCTAATGCAGCTTCAGTTCTATCGTTTTCACTTTGTGGTTCACCACGAGCTTCTGCTCGTTCTCCCCAAGTATCAGTCACCCAAAATAGAACTTCACCATTGAGCTTAGTAGTTGTAGAGAATTGATTCGCTTCAAGTTCTGCTGTTCTAGCTTCAAGGGCATCAACACGACCACGCAACTCTGCTAATTCTACAGCAAACTCTTCTTGAAGTCGTTGTAAAACAGCCAAATCATCACGAGTTACTAAATCTGCAGTTGCAAGAGCAATTAACTCTGTAACTCTCTCTAAACAGGCATTTAAACCTGCTGCAAACTCATAACGAGTCATTGCCCGATTACCTTTATAAGTACCGTCTGGATAACCAGCAATACAACCGTAACGTTCTACTAGAGATTGCAAAGCTTGGAAAGCCCAATCAGTAGGTCGTACATCTGATAACTGAGATACAGATGTTACTTGTCCCATTGGGTCTGCTTGCTCTAATTCAGCTCCTGGAGTTTTGAGGGAAGGGTCTTGAAGTTTTTGCAACCGACTATCTCCTGATACTACGTCTTCTGAAGTAGTATTATTTTGTGGCTCTGCAGGTAACTGAGTAGTTGTATTGGTATTGATATTTTGAGCATTAGCCAGTTGTTCTACAGAAACCTGATTAGCTAAAGCCGAATTAGCTATTAATAATGCAGCTGCACTGAACGCACCTGGAGTTTGCTTAAGAACGTTCAGGATTATTTTAGTCATATTGATTTTTCCTCACACCTTTTAGTTAAACTAGGAAACTATTGTTCCGTTCCCAGAAATCTACAAAAATCAATAAAATTTTAAATTATCTGATTGATTGTCTATCTCTGTTCTTGCTTTAACCGGAACTGCATGGCAGCAGAAATCTTATAGGCTGCCTGACTGCCATTACTAGATTCAAGCTAGGGTTTGCACTCAGACAACAGTTAGAGCAAGTGAATAATAGTGCAACTATCCTCCAAAGTTTTGGTTAGATAATTTAGATATATTAGAATACAATTTTTATATGACACGTTAGCACCTCTTCTACCATAGTGCAAGTATCTTGAGGATTTTAATTTTTAATACAACTTGAGAGAACAATAAAAAATTCACCAGAATAATACTCCTTAGCTTTTATATTAGCTAATCAACACTGCTAGAGCCTAGCTAAGGGTTATTTATAGAAGCGTTCATTAGGAATTTATTGACTATACCAATTTCGATATTCTAAGTGCTAACATTTGTTAAAAATGTGTGGTTAAATTAAAGTTTGTATACTGGAGACTATCTCCTAATATTTACCAAAAAATTTTTAAAACTCTTTAACTTATATCTCCTTGTATGTAGGCGGAAATAAAATATCTTAATTGGCAATACCCAGGCGGTTGAGTTAGTTATCAGGAAGTCGGCCACAAGTTTGGTCTGATCCCAGCAACCCTAACTATTGTGTTTGTAAGATTCTAGCATGTAGCTAGCAGCAATAAAATTTTCAACTATCAACCTTCCAATTCTCTTTCGTACTAAAGGCAATATCCATTGGCATTTAACCGACACTCCTTTTCAGGAGAATGGGGGTATAAATACCAATGTTTTGATAATGAAGGAATTGTTGATGGTTGACTGCTATTTAATTTTCGATTCCTTTTTGCCAAAAATCTAGAATCTGAATTGAGTTCTTATTGTACCAACCCAGAGAGTTTCATTATCCTCAATGTGATTAGGGTTAGTAATCACAAATACACCAGGAGTAATGGCAATATTGTCATTCATTTGGAAGCGATAAAGTACCTCAACGTGAATAGAAGTATCATCGTCTTTCAGAGAATCATCATCACCACCATCAGTAATAATTGGTGGTACACCAATGATAATACCTCCTAAGCTACCTTCTTTGAGTAGGTCTGGGAAAGCTAAAGTCAAAGCACCATTAACAATAGTGATATCATCTGTATCATTGTTATCTTCAGGACGGGCAAAAGAGGCACCAAACCAACCACCTATTTGGAAACCTTCAGTAATTAACCACTGGGCTTCAAAGTTGATATTATCTGCACTAGTCCGTATACCCTTAAAAGGATCTTTGGCTTTAAAGCTACCTGTACTTCCAGTTAAGTTCACATCTCCTTTAGGATGGAAGCCACGCACATAACCTGCTTGAAAAACTATCCTATCATTTGGCTCAAAGGTAACTTGGCCAAATCCACTGAAGCCACCATTAAAAATACCTTTACCTTCTTGAGGGTCTTCTGGATCTGGTGCAGCATAACCAACTGTCAACTTAATTGCGTCGTTGAAGGCATAAGCAAATTTAACACCAGCATCAGCTGGAGCACGATAAAAAGTAGGGTTAAATCGCCCAAATCTTGAAATAGAACCAGAACCACTACTATCTAAAGGTGTAATGGGTCCCATGAAGTCGTCCAGACCATAACCATTAGCTGCTAGTTCTATTTGACCTCTACCATTTAGTAAAGGAAAACGATAGGCCAATTTATTGAGAACAAAATCGTCATCAAAATCATCGTCAGTACCTAGACGAGTCATCATAGTGTTCGTCAAATCTCGACTGTCGTATTTTGGAACGTTACGAGCTTGTAAACGAGTTCTCAAGCGGTCTTTCCCAGTAAAACTACTATCAAAGATTAAACGAACTCGATAAGCAAAGGTTGTCTCAGTTTTGTCCTCCTCACTCTTTTTTGTCCCACGACCGGCGGCTCTTTCTCCCCAGGTATCACTTAACCAGAACAATACCTCACCGTTTAATTTTGTTGTAGTAGAGAATTGATTGGCCTCTAATTCTGATGTTCTGGCCTCCAAAGAATCAACTCGTCCCCGCAAAGCAGCTAGTTCTGCGCTGAACTCTTCTTGTAGTCTTTGTAAAACTGCCAAGTCTTCTCTAGTTACTAGGTCTGAAGTTGCAGCAGCAATTAATTCTGTGACTCTATCCAAGCAGGCATTTAAACCGGCTGCAAACTCAAAGCGAGTCATCGCTCGATTTCCTTTATAAGTACCGTCAGGATAACCTGCTATACAACCATAACGCTCTACCAAGGATTGTAGAGCTTGGAAAGCCCAGTCAGTAGGTCGTACATCTGATAACTGAGTTACAGATGTTACCTGGTCCATGTACTCGCCATTTTCTAAGTCTGAAACCCCTACTGGTGTAAGTGAAGGGTCATCCATTGGCATTAACCGAGTATCAAAATTTTGAGCAATTTCAATGCTGCCTTGGGTTAAGTTCTGATTTACAGGACTTTCATCAGTTCCTAAATTTTGTAGAGGAGTCTCAGCAGCGATTGCTGAGCCTGCCATCAATAATGCTATACTAAAAACACTAGGACTGTGCTTAAAAGTATTCCATATAAGTTTTATCATATTTTTACCAATCCTCACACCGATTTAGCATCACTCAGGTAGTAACTAACTAGAATTTGGTTAACATAATCTTAGTAACACTTTCTTTCTTGTCACCTTATTCATTCATTTGGGTTACGACTTTAGATTGATCGTTTAACCTTATGATGCAATATAGGTGCCTGAATAAATCTAGACTTAAATTAGTCTACTTTTGAGGAATAATTAAGACTACATTTACTTCTTTGCTCTACAAAAAAATACAAACAGATCTGGGATTTATTTGAAATATTTTTTTTGAGCTTCTAAGTTTTAAGTTACTTATTGCCAAAGTAGTTTAAAAGTCTTAGAGAATGGTTCAATGGTTAAGCTATGCTGTAATTTGAATTTCCCCCAAATGAAAGTCAAAAGTTAGAATTTCAGATGCCAACATATCTATCATTGTTCCCTTCTCTCTATCATAGTTTTGTTAATTTGTCTATATACTATATTTCTTAATGATGAGTTTAGGATTTCATCTTAGAAATTAGATTTTACCTGATTAGAAAAAGTTGTACTCTCGTGCAAAATTTTACACCTAATCTGATAATTTGCAACCTAAATTTTCATAATTTTTTCGGAAAAAAAATCCAAAAACGAATATAGGATAAGGATATTAGAAAAAAATGGTAGTTGAATATGAAATTCAAATAAATTAGCAAATTAGAAAATAACTTTATCTAACCACCAAATTTTTACTACTTAATTGTTTTTCAGTTTTTTATTTTTTCATGTAATCCTTGTTGAATCTAAGCGACGAATAGCAACTACTGAAGGTTTCGGAGGGTGGTTAATTTTTTTTTCAGGCCAGTTAGAACCCATGGGGACTATACGATTTTGCATAAAATCTGAACCATCTATGGTTTTCATGGCCAACCGACGAGTTTCTGAGGCCATGTTTTGACGGATGCCGTTATATTCTCCTGGATGTTGAATGGCCAAAAATAAAGTTTCTCCATCTTTGGTAAAGAAAGGCCCAGAAGTTTCTGATTCTGTTGGTCCAATGCCAAATAAGTATGCTTGACCAGCATTAGAGCCAGAGGTGGGAATATACCAGATTGAATTATTACCGAATAAACCACAAAGACTTGCCTGGTTAATTGGTTTGCCATCTTTGTCTATTCGATTCTCAGGCACTATTTGATTATGCTTATTGGTACTAATATCTGTGACCATCCAGAGATTACCCTGATCGTCAAACTCTAGGTTGTCAGGATTAGAAAATCCTAGTCCACCAAATGTTGGTTCTCCTCCTGTGGCAAACATTTGCCAACGAAATGTCATAGCATCTGGGCGATCGCTATCTTCAACTAAACGCATAATCCAGCCATATTCATAAGCTTCACCATCTGGACCTTTAAAGATACGTTGATCTGGACTACCATCAGAACTACTAGGATATCCAGAAGTAAAAGCAATAAATAGACTGCCGTCTTTGGCCACTATAGTATCTTCGGGACGGGCAGTACAAGTAACCCCAGCAGCATTCCCAGCTAAATGGGCATCTATCAGAATTGCTCCTTGTTTTGCTTCGGGGTCTCCTTGGTATAAGTCCCCCAAAGTTTGATATTTTTGTTTAAAAGCTTCTATATCTCTATCTTTTGTTACTTTGAAGCTACCACCATCAGGTCTTTGGGGTAGATTAATCATATTGTTCACATGGACACTTGGTAAATCTGGATTAACGGGGGTATCCTCTTTTAAGGGAATCCAACTACCTGTACCGTTAGAATTAAATTTTGCACCATATAACATTCCATTTGTCAATAGTTGGGAGTTGGATTTGTCTGTGGGGTCTTTGACAATGTCTTTACTGACAAATTTATAGAGATGACCGCTACGGCGATCGCATCCTGAATAAAAAGCTAAAGGTTGGTTTGCTTGTGCCCTAATACCGACTGCTTCATGACGATAACGGCCCAACCAAGTATGTTTTGTCCCATAATCATCGGGTAAGGCTGGATCTACTTCTACCATCCAACCATATTTATTACCAGCTAAACCAAAGGCACTGCCCAGACCAACTACTCCTTGTTCACCAATAAAGAGAGACTTGTCTTGGGTAGGGTCAATAGAAGTACCATCAGAATAAACTGCTTCAATTACATACTTTTGAAAATTTTCTTCGGCACTAAAGACTGTTCCCCAAGGTGTAGTACCACCTGCACAGTTGGCAAAACTACCAATGATGCGATCGCCTAATTTATCATCATAACCTTTGCCTTTTTTCTTAAATACTGCTACTGCTGGGCCTGTTGATTTTAAATAGTGTCCATCTTCTAATCCTGAAATACCTGTTATTCGGCGGTCAAATTTTGAGTTTGTTCTTACCCATTGGCCATCAGGTTGGCGACGAATGGAAATAACGCCTATTCCCATATCGATCATTGCTTCCTTAGCAATTGTAGTTATTTGTTTTTTTAGAGGGCTTTTATTTAGTAATTCTTGAGAGTTAATATTGGATTTTACTGCTTCCTGAAATTCTGATGCTATCTCTAAAAATGGCAAAGATTTACCAATAATTTTTTGATAACTTGTTACCCAAGGTAAGGGGCTAATATATTCAAAATTTATGGTTAATAACCCTTCGTTTTCTCCTGTTTCAATATAGGAGAGATAATCATTATTGTAGCCAAAACGAGAATCACCGATTTTGTCTCCCCAAGAAGCTATAATGTCGTAGGTAAAGCCTTTTGGAATGACTAAATCATCTACTACTTCGTATGTAGTATAGTCATCTATTTTGAATTCTTGATTACTGGTTACTAGAGGTATTGGGCTTTGAGGTGGTTGGAAGTTAATATTGTTAGTTGAACTGTTGTTAATTGGATATTTTTTAGCTAGCTTGGCTGAAGGTTCTTGCTGAGAAGAACTCAGGACAATTTTTCCGGCACCTGCTCCAAGGAAGATAAGAAATTCTCTACGTTTAATGTTCATAGACAAAGAAATAAGTTTGACTATTTTTCATGTAGAATTGAAAGTATAGTAATTTTAAAGTATTTGTGCTTTTTTCCTGCAAAAATTATTCTTTAAATTAATTTCTTGTGTGATATTGGAGTTGTTGGAGATGGGGATATAGCCCCAAAAATGGCTAAAACCCAAAACAAGTTCAGGTTTAAGTGTGCTTTTGAGTATTAAAATAATTAAAGGCTTATATTAGTATACTTTTGAGAATTTTCAATTTTCCAACGTCGCACAATTCTATTATTGACAGCTTAGATATAATATATAAATTTCTTAAATGATATTAGAGAAAGTATCATAATTCAATTAAGGTCGAGGAGCCTTCTGAGGACCTTACTTTCTCCAAAGTGTAAGTATTTAACTGGACATGATATAAGAGGATAAGAGTATAGTTAACTTTTTTGGTTCTTTGACTTGAAACGTCCTAGCTCAAAGGCTCTTTTGTGGGTGTGCTTCGTTTTGCGCCCAGTGACTCGCTTGCGCCACATCTTAAAGCTTGAGATACTCATAGAGCGTCGCATTAATACAATGACTTGTTTCTCCTCGAGACCAAACTGAGTTTTGATGGCCTCGAAGGGTGTTCGATCTTCCCAAGCCATTTCAACGATACGATCAATATTTTGGTTGTCTAAGTCAGGGATTTTCATTTGGGTTTAAAGAGGACTTGCTTTCATCATTTATCTCATAATATGACAAAATATTGATTTTTGTAAATATTTACTATGGTAGTTTTAAAACTATTCATTAGTTTTTTAGGCTCTACTTTGTTTGGCTCATATTATTTTCGGTTGAGTAGTTCTAATGAAAGGTTGTGGTAAAGCTTGAGGAATTATGGAAATAAAAGTCAAGAGTCAAAATTAAAAGGTCAGATTTGATCGGTTTAAAAGTTAAAAGTAATTTCTGATATCAGATCAAATCTGCTTAATTTGGTGAAATGGCCGAAAAAAGTTTCATCTTCAGCAAGGATGCAAATATTCCTAAATTCTCTTTTCTCCTAATTCCGGTTTTCTTAATATCATGTCCGGGTAATGACAAAAAACTAAGGACCGTAATGACCAATTCTATCCTGTTACCTCATGGTGAGCGCCTCCTGCTAAAAGACTCTAAAGTGTAAACGTTCAACCGGACATGATATTACCTGCTCAGTGTCGGGAAGATTATTTGCCCAAAATGCTAAATTTTTAAACTGTAAATTTTTTGTGTTTCTAAATGTTCCATAGCTGTGGATAATTCAGTAATTTCTAAGGTCTGACGTTCTAGTTTTATCTGTAAGGCGATCATAGGATCTAAACCAGAAGCAATGATAAATTCTAATTTTAACATATTCTGCCATTGGGCTATTTCTGTTAAGACTTTAGCGATCGCTACCAAATAAGGATTATTTGATTCTTGATACCATTTAGATGTAGTTAATGTTGCTTGTTCTAAACCAAAATTAACGATTAAAGGAGCTTGGGCAAAGACTGCAGTTGCTACTGGCCTTGTTTCTTCCTGCAACAGAAAATCATATTCTTTGATCAAACTGCGTAGTTTTTCTAAATATTGATACCGCTGTTGAGCTAAAGACTTCATATTTATATGATCAGAATTATCGAAAGTTTCTTCTTCGATTTTTTGATTATTCCAATTAATAGCAATTGTTACTAAATAACTCCGTAACAAAATATGACCTAATTTTTGAGCCTTAGTGGCTAGATAAGCAGAATTATAATCTGTCGTTTCAATTAACAAAGGTACTCGATCTACTATTTCAATACCATAACCATGTAAACCTGCTATTTTACGGGGGTTATTTGTAATTAAACGCATTTTATTGACCCCTAGATCATGTAATATTTGGGCTCCTACACCATAGTTGCGTAAATCTGCTGGAAAGCCTAGTCTTTCATTAGCTTCCACAGTATCTAATCCTATGTCTTGCAATGAATAGGCTTTAAGTTTATTAACTAACCCTATCCCTCTGCCCTCCTGTCGTAAATAAACAACGACTCCTGCACCTGCATGTTCAATCATTTTCATTGCTGCTTGTAATTGCATTCTACAGTCACAACGCAGAGAACCAAAAGCATCTCCAGTTAAGCACTCAGAGTGGACCCGCACCATTATATCTCTTTGGGAAAATTCTGCTGGGTTGCCTTTAACAATAGCTATATGTTCTAAATTATTTTGAGTATCGCGGTAAGCATAAATTTGGAAGTTACCGAATTGAGAGGGTAATTTAGCAACAGCTTCTCGGAAGACAAAGCGATCGTGTTTGATGCGATAACTGATGATGTCGGCAATACTAATGAGTTTGAGGTTATGAGTTTGGGCATATTCTACTAGTTGAGGTAATCTTGCCATGGAACCATCTGGGTTTTGAATTTCACAAATAACTCCGGCTGGATATAAACCTGATAGTCTAGCTAAGTCAATGGAAGCTTCTGTATGACCTGCTCTTTTTAAGACTCCTCCTTCTTTGGCTCGAATGGGGAATACATGACCGGGGCGACGTAAATCTTCTGGTTTGGTGTTAGAATTAATAACAGCTTGGATAGTTCGGGCTCGGTCTTCTGCTGAGATACCTGTGGAGACTCCCAATTCTGGGGAGGCATCAATACTAACGGTGAAAGCGGTTTGGTTACTGTCAGTATTGTTGGTAACCATCAGTGGAACTTCTAGTTGGTCGAGGCGATCGCCTGTCAATGCGAGACAAATTAGACCTCTGGCTTTTACTGCCATAAAGTTAATCATGTTTGGAGTAGCAAATTGAGCTGCACAAATAACATCTCCTTCGTTTTCTCGATGTTCGTCATCAACTACTACGACGCACTTACCTGCTTTAATGTCTGCTAGGGCAGTATCAATGGGGTCAAATTTAAATTTTTGGTTTTGTTGTTTGTTCACAGGTAGATTCCTAGATTTTGTGATTTTTGTTAAAATATGCTTAATGCTTAAGAATATACAAAGATTATAACCTTTGATGGGAGTTAACCCCCAAGGGTGAAGGTAAAGTATTATCTTTATACTAGTTTAATAAATGTTTGTTAAAGTTTCTTGAGTTGGAAGTCTACTTCTAGTTATGATGGTGGAGGGGAAGTGGACGAGTGGGTCGGAAGGTTGTATGGAAGCTCTGTAGAAGATTTATAAAGTTAATGCTTTTTTGTGCTAATGAGCAAATTAGTACAAAAGTTTTTCGGCCAGTATTTATTTCTGAATAATTGAAGTTTCACTTAGGTTAAGTATCTTTTTTTATTTTTGAGATTATATCATGTCTGGTTAAATATTTACACTTGGGAGGATTTTGGTTTTCAGCAGGAACTAGGAGGATAGAGTTGGCTCTTGGGGTCGTTAGTTTTTTGAGTAATGATTGTTTTGGGATGATGTCTATATTAGATTTAGGTTTAAAGTAAGTTTTGAAGGTTTCAAGTCTTTGAATTTACGGTAATTGAAAAAAGTTATTTCAGGTTTAACAGGTTGAAATTATTTGTATTTTTTTTGCATAGACGGCATTGTTACCCCCCTTAGCGCCACTAGGGGAAAGTTAAAATTAAAAGTTATTGATTAAGATTTTATTGGTTCAAAGTGTTGAGATTATGGTGATTTAATGAATTATTTTTATATCTTAACATTTTAACATTATTTGTGACATATTTAAGCTAGATTTGTACAATAATAATGACTAAGTTAGAGTATAATATAAACAATTAAAGATCTGATTTACAAAAACTTTAATTTATATTAGTTGATTCAGTTTTATGTTAAAAAATTTGTCAAATAAAACGGAGAAAAATGATATGAAAGGTCGAGCTTTTACTGAACAAGAAAGTCAAGTACTTGCAGATATTATTATAAATCGCCGCACAGAGTTTGGGAAAAATTTTATTAGTAAAGAAATTCCTGATTCAATAGTTGAACGGTTGTTATCTGCTGCTTTACACGCTCCTTCTGTAGGTTTTTCTCAACCCTGGGAATTTATAATTATTCGTGATCCATTAATTAAGGCTAAGGTTAAAGATTCTTTTATTAAGGAGAATGAAAAGGCTAAAAAAATATTTAAAGATAGACCTTTCTATAATCAGCTTCAGTTGGAAGGAATTACTGCGGCTCCTGTTAATATTGCTGTTTTCTATAAACCTTCACCTAATTCTGTTGTTGGTCAAACTAGTCAAGAGAAGTTTGGACCCTACAGTGTTTGTCTGGCAATTCAAAATTTGTGGTTGATGGCTAGGGCGGAGAATTTAGGTTTGGGTTGGGTGAGTATTTTAGATGAAAAAGAGGTGAAAATGATTCTGAATGCTCCTCTGGAAAATGAGTTAATAGCTTATTTATGTATAGGCTATGTTACAGAGTTTACAGAGCGTCCTTTACTGGAAATTACTAACTGGGAAAAGCGTAAACTCAAGGAGTCGATTATTTATTATGATGGTTATCAGAACTAAAAATAATTGATTTAATGAGTAGCTAAGTATAAGTAAGGGTTAAAGTCAAAATAATTGGAAAAAATCTACAACTAATTTATCAACAGGTTTTTACCTTTTTTGATTTTTTATTCTTTAGGGAGGTTCCATGGAGGGTCAGTTTAAGGTTTTGGTTATGGCGATGTTGTTGATCAATTTGAAAAGGCTGTAATTATACTAGGGGTGTAGAGATAGTTACGGTCTTTTGTAGCTATGTCAAATAATTTCCTGAAGTGACTTTTCTCTCAAAGTTTTTAATTTTTCAAGTCTAATTTTTTAGTTTTTACTTTTTACTTTTTACTTAATTTATTCTCCTTTTCCGACAACACAAAAACCAGC
>ENA-UENX01000352-UENX01000352.1-marine-metagenome-genome-assembly--contig:-NODE-352-length-21826-cov-3.303400_pt1 | contig 21826 bp, 10 predicted proteins | sample MGYA00237875_ERZ529327 | MGnify/ENA primary metagenome ERZ529327 (study PRJEB26372, sample SAMN05368347) | marine metagenome | biome: cultured habitat; feature: ocean water; material: water; isolation... | reverse complement strand
CCACGGGCAAGAACACAACGACTAGGGCCAAGTTGGACATTACTTCTGTCAAAAACAAGGAGACTGCAGTCAATCCCAACATGATCCAAAAAGCTGTGGTGGAGACGGCTTCAAATTGCTGCCCAACCAAATCAATCAGCCCCGTCCTTTGCAAAGCCCCCGCCAAACTCAAACCTCCTCCAAACAATAGCAGAATCCCCCACGGTAAACGCTCCGTATCTTTCCAGTCCAACACATAACGCCCTTCTGTAAAGTTCACTGGCACCACGAAAAGCGTGATGGTGGCGGCCATCGCAATGAGCGTATCACTGATCGATATCCCAGGCAGAAGATTATCTAATGGCTGTCGGATGATCCAGGCTAGTGCCGTACTAATAAATATGACCAAGATTCGCTTTTCCCCCTTACTTAACTTCCCCAAACTTGCCAGCTCATCTCTAATCAATTGTTGCGCGTGCCCAAACCGTCCCATGTGGTTTGGATAGAGCAGTTTGACCAGGACCCAATAAATGATCGCAATCATCAGCGCAGCAAAGGGCAGTCCTAACACCAACCATTTGGCAAAGCTCACTTCCACACCATAGGTCTCCTTCATAAAACCTACGAAAACAACCGTTGGGGGTGTACCGATGATAGTGGCTGTCCCTCCCACATTCGCTGCATAGGCAATGCCCAATAGAAGGGTTAAGGCAAAATTGCGAATTTGTTTGGGCTTGTACTGATCTCTTGCATCCCCCCTGGTCAGCAAGTCAATCACTGAGGTGGCTATCGGTAGCATCATTACCGTTGTGGCTGTATTGCTAATCCACATACTTAGCCCCCCCGTTGCCAAAAGAAATCCAAGAACAATTCGGTTGGCATTGGTCCCCGTGATCCTGACTATATTTAGAGCGATTCTTCGATGCAAATTCCACCGCTCCATCGCAATCGCAATCATAAATCCTCCCATGAACAGAAATACGATCGGGTTGGCATAGGGAGCCGTGGCCGCTTTCATATCGCTTATGCCCAATAATGGGATCAGTACCATGGGCAGCAAAGCTGTCACAGGCAGCGGAACTGCCTCGGTAATCCACCACACAAGCATGAAAGCCCCCATTGCGATGGCTCGCCAAGCGACCGGCTCCAAGCCTGAGGGAACAGGAAGTATCAACAGAAGAACAAACAGAATGGGGCCTAGGAATAGACCGATTTTTTGCAATTGCATCTACACGAACTAGAAAGAAGAAAATGGGAATTCGCAATGGCTTAAGCACTCACCTATTTCGGCTTCCCATCTTGCTATCTATTTTTTCAATTTCAAATTTGCTACAATGAATTCTCCTACCTTTTCTCCTTGCGCTACCCCATTGTCAATCGCTGGGCGATAGTGAATTCCGCCGTACAGGCGGCTCACAGCGGCTTCCTCTGAAGCATGCTTGAAAGAAGTAAAAGAACGCATGGGAAGGCCATACTCCTCTTCGGTGGTATCCTCGAAAGCAAAGTTATCGCCAAAAAGGGAGGTGAGGGCAATGGCTGCTGCCCGAGATATTACGCTATGTCCGCTGGTATATTCTGGGAAAGGCGGGGTCTGCAATGCCGGCACCCAATCTTCGTCGAGATAGCGATTGATTACGGTTTCTGGCCGAATCAAATTACTGCGATATTTTTCATCCCAACAACTAATAAATGCGTCTGCTAAAGCTATAGATGTCAAAGCGTATGCCTCGATGGTTTGTAGAAAATCTGTCTGTTTTTTCTCACAAGCCAATTTGGCAATCCCTATCCAGTGGCCACCCGGCGTGATCTTTTTCGTCGCAAACATCACGTGTCCCGTATGGTGTGAAACGTAAGGATTACAATCCCAGAATTCCGCAATAGCTAAACGCTCTTCTTTCTCTTCCCTTAAGGCATTGTACACCTCCATTAGCTCTTCATAGAACAGGCTATTTTCATCCATATCATAAGGAGTAGGAGGTGGAGGAGAAAATTGCTGTGCAGAGTCAATGACAAAGGGCCGAATCTCCCGCCAATGTGGTTCGATACCATCCATGTAATCTGGCGGTGTAGGCTGCCATCTGGCTGGTTCGTCAAGAATGGAGAACTTCGGGTAAGTTCTGGTTTCATTGTACATGTCCTTTTTCGCCCACTCTAGCACCGCCGCAGCTACGGCATCTCCATACGCTAAGGACCGACTATATACAGCCTTCGGCATCTTCATCGCCTCAAACTCTTGATAGATCTTTTCCTGAAAAGCAGAGATGCTATCTACAGAAAATATGAGTTCTTTTCCAACTGCTAAGAAGGCTTGGATACTGGCCAACGGAAAGCAATATTCTTGGCCTGCCTCCGGTTGAGGCAGTGCATCCAGGTCCGTCAATTGACCGACCAAGCTTTGATAGGTACTATCTCCATGCGCCGCAACCTCAAAAGCGGCAATGGAAGGATAGGCATAAATTCGACTTGCTACAGGAGGAGAAAAGATATCATGAACAATGACATCTGTTAGTTTCTTCATGGAACGATGGAAGAATGCTGGATCAGCAGCCTCTTCCTGAAAATTGGGATTAGTACTTTCGCATCCCATCAACGTCAGACCTGCCAGCGCTAAGCAAAAAAACAGAATCCTCATAAACACCGGTGATTTGATTAAAAATGTAATTCACCGCGAATTTAAGGAAGTTTGTTTAGGAATGCCTCCTTTTCTGACTTTCCATTCGGCATGTATGGCTTACGAAATAATAACTGGCAGATGGACAACAAATCCGATCTGCCAGTTGCTATCAAATAGACCTTTTCGGCTAACCGTTTCCAGAGTAGGCCAATAATTCTCTAAATAAAGAAGGTTTAGCCCGATAATCGCCAAGATCTTTGACGGTAAAAGCATAGGCATCTTTATGCTTCAAATTGAGCTGCATCAATTCCTTTGCTTTCAGGTAGAATACTCGACCATCTTTGGCATAAACGACTAGCGTATTTGGGGATTTTAGATCTAAATGGATCTTTCCCTTCTTATACCGTAATAGTCCATTCAACCTGTGATTGATCACCTCTACTCGCGCATAATCAATGCTTTGGCCTGCCTCATCCTTGAATCTTGCCATTAGCTCTTGTTCTTCCTTAAAGCGTTTCAATACATCGAAATTGAAGACACCAAGTGTGCTAATATTGAAGCGTGGAATCGGGTTCCCAAGTTCCTTGTAGGTAGTAACATAGGTCACCAAATCGTACGAAATGCGAGGATCAAATCCCTTAAGTAATTCTATCCAATGCTCCTTCGAAATGGCCCGATTCAGGTAATTCTTTTCTAAGTATGCCGCTTGTCCCACCAGAAATGAACGCCCACCAATACGCAGAGGATCCTTCCCTGCGCTGTCGTCATAGAAACGCTTCATCCGGGATTCTTTCCAGTGGATTTTGTGTTGCGCTACAGCAGTCTCCATAAAAGCGTACTCCATACTATCCAATCCGAGATCTTTAGGCAGCAATAATTTGAGGGCGGTGAGATAGTAATTCAACTCTTCCGCTTCTTGCTCCAAGGCTTGATCGAAGGCCTTCCGCCTGACGCGAAGATCATTTCTATATTGATTGTAAGCTATTTTTCGTTCTTTACGATTCGCGTATTGACTATCTAGCTTCACTAATACAGCCGGTAAGGAAATAACCTTATCCCCGTTTTTAAGCTGTAATCTGAAATGCCGCATTCTCTTTTGGTGGGTTATTCTAACATCTGCATATTTAGATATAAACTCTTCTTTATTCAGTTTTTTGGCTTTCAAATCCTTTTTCCGAATCTTCCAGCTAGCTCCGGCCAAGGCCCCCCATTCTGGGTTTTCTCCACTCAGGTCTTGCACTTGGACTAGGATAGCCGAGGGCGTTTCTTCCAGTTCACGGACCTCAATATTGTAGAATAAGGGATTATTGTAAACCTCCGTTGAATTCAGATGTCCAACGTAATGGGTTCCCGCATAAAGGTTTCGGACATTTCTGCCTCGGAAGCGGGTTCTAAAACTATTCCCATCAAGCAACGGTGAATAGCCATCAGAATAGGCCGCTGTAGAGTTAATGATCTCCGGTATGCGTGAGTAAGCCTTATTCAATAGCCCTAAAAAAGCATCAGATTGAATGGCTGTTTCTGCTACCACTCCCAGATAGAGGCTATCTAACAAACGATCAATGGTATCGACCGGTACCCGTATCTTCTCCTTTTCCCTAGTGAAGGTGACTTGGTCTTCCCCATTTTGCCAACGATTTTCCTCATCATTAAACTGCCAAACCTGTGACCCTGCTTCCACCTGTGACTGAGTAAAAGCCAAATCAACTGATTTACCAGTTTGCAGTTTTAATGCACTTCCATCTGTAGCGAAAGCTCGCATCTCAAACATTCCTGTGGAGTTAAAGTAGTAATGGCCGCGTTCGCCACCATCAAAATTCATAGGTAGATCAGTAGCCATGAAATCAGCAAAATCTCGAAATTCCCGATACATCAAAACATACTCTCCGGAATAAGACGATCCATCGGCAGTTGTAAAAGCATCTGCTGGAATATCGATCTGGGTTCCCGATCGGGCATCCTTGATCGAAGTAGACTGCTGTGCATTTAGGTAGTAATAATTGGAAGGTACATTTCTGTAGTCCTTCTCAAGGATAACAGATACCCTTCTATTCTTAGCATAGGCTGCTTCCGTTTCCTGATCAATCATCAGATCTAAAAAGGCCTTTCCAGAATATTCGACCTGATCAGGAACGAAGCCATTTTCGACCAGAAAGGTCTTCACAGTCTGGGCACGACGTTCAGATAGATCCTGGTTGTAGCTAAGACTACCTTGTTGATCTGTGTGGCCGATCAATACGGCTCGATAGGCCTCTGCCTTCGGCAAATTACCAATGGCCCCGTAAAGCTGATTAGTAGCCTCAACAGTTAGCTCATCTTTGTCCAAGTCAAAAAAGACATTGAAGATGGTTGTCGGTTGAGCGGTGCCCAATGTGTACGTTAGCGTCAAAAGGAAGGTGATCCGTAGGACGGATTGGAGCGCAGGTTTTAATGAGATCATACAACAGGGTTTGTATTCAGAAATAGAGGTTGCGGTGTGAGGAGGGGCGCCACTTTCCTAAGACAGACGCCCCGTATTAAATATAACGAATATTTTTAATTTTTAGTTCCTCTATAACTCATTATATCACTTGACGGAGAAGGTCTTCTTTTCTACCCCCAATCCTTTCATTGTCAATGATTTCCAATTCTTCGGCAAAACGGTTTTTTGCTGCTCAATTCCTTGATCCCCAACGTCCAAACCTCCCAGTCCATAGAGTACGGCTTGCAACATCCCGCCGGCCCCAGTGGCAAAGTAAGGATTAGTCCCACCTGCGGTCTCAGAAATCACTCCAAAAGGTGGTACCTTATTGGGCTGATAGCTCTGGGTAAAAAACTGATGAGCCTTTTCAGCTTCTCCTAGGCGTCCATAGAGCGTGGCCAGTACGGAGAATCCCATAGCCGGTCCATTAGGAGACATACGTTTTTCATAGTAAGCTAAGTCCTTGCGGATCTGGCTTTCTTCTGTCACAATCTTCATGGGGAAAGCCAACAAATTTACATCAGCCTGCTTGATCATTTGCCCCTGATAGGTCGCATTTTCTCGGGTGGTACCATCAGGAAACTTTAGAATGGGAATGTTGTCAGCTACCTGGCTCCAGGCAGGGTCGGGCGACAAGCCTAGTTCCTTCGCTGCAGCCACCGCATCTCGCAGACAGGTAATGGCCATTCCATTGGTGTAAGCATTGTTGTCAATATTCTCTTCCCATTCGTTGGCCCCAATCACATTCTTGATATCGTATTTCCCTTCCTCATTGGGTTCTACCCGGCTGACCCAAAAATCGGCAACGGCCTCCAGGATCGGATACCCTCGAGTTTTCAGCCAATCTTTATCTTTTGTTACTTGGTAATACTTCCAGCAGGCCCAGGCAATGTCTCCACTGATATGGTGCTGAAATGGCCCTGTCAAAGCCCACACGGGGGTGTCTTCAGATCCGTCCCCAGCTGATTCCCAAGGGTACATAGCCCCCTTGTATCCATGGGCAAAGGCATTTTGCTTGGCAGCCTCTAGTCGCTCAAAGCGGTATTCAAGAATCGACCTGGCGATATCGGGTTGTAGGATCAATAAGGGCGGATACATCCATATCTCCGTATCCCAGAAGACGTGCCCGTTGTAACCTAGACCGGAAAGCCCCATCGGAGAGAGGCTGTAAGCCGTCCCTTCCCTGGCAAAGGAGTACAAGTGATATACTGCAAAACGCACATCTCGCTGAGCCTGATCATCTCCTTCAATCACGATATCGCTTTCCCACAATTCATTCCAAGCCTGTCGGTGCCTACTTAAGAGTCGATCAGTGCCTTCCAATGCGGCGAATATGGTTAGTCTTTCCGCCTCATTATGCGGATCTTCGTAATGCTCCGTCGAGGTAGTGGAAGCCACTAGGCTAAATTGATAAGTCGTGCCGGCTTCTAGCTTTTTCCGAAACTTTGCCAAATGCATATCGTAATCCCAGTCTTCGTGGATTAGCTGGGGTTCCTGTCCATGAGACTCTGGAAAGATAAAGCTATTGGATGCCGCCACTTTGTGCTTGCCAGAGGGACTCTCAGCTACTGAGGTAAGCAATGGAATTTTCACATGTGGACGATCTATTTCACTGTAGTAGTTCCGAACATCTTTCAGGTGATTGGGTGCCTGAATAACACTTGCAGCAGTTATTTCAAGATCCGTTTTTGCGGTAACTTCCACAATAGACATCGCCGTATAGGGTAAGTGCCGTAAAGCCATCAAGGAGTGTTTTACGCTAAGTTTCTCACCAAAATCAAAGGTTGTCACTAAGGCGGCTTCCTTCATATCCAAAGTCTGTGCAAAGTTGCTGATGTTGGAGCGATCCAGGCGGTGGTCATCAACGTTCATCCACATATTCACATGATTGAAGGCTTTCAAGATATTCGACACGCGCCCTCTTTGGTAGTAATCGTACACCCCATTGAGTACAACTGCGCTTACCTCCATCGGATTCGGAGAGGATACTAGGCCAATCATTCCATTGGCGCAAGTAACACCGTAATAATTAGCGGGATCAATATCGGTGGCAGGAATCTGCCAGGTACTGTTTTCTACATTTTGGGGCAATGCAGGTAGGCTGATGACCAAGGCCATCAATAGAATTAAAGGTCTCATACATATTGAATTTTTAGGTTTCAGAAACAAGATAAGGGTTTAGGGGAAAAATTGTAAGCAGGAAAGGTTGGCGATAAGTGGTTCACTTTCCAGCAAATATTGCCTAAAGCCTAGCCTTTTCGTATTTTTGCGCTCTAAATCATTAGCATGGGTAATATAGTAGCCATAGTGGGGAGGCCGAATGTGGGAAAATCCACCCTATATAATCGCCTGATCGGCGAAAGACAAGCCATTATTGACGATACGAGTGGTGTTACTCGGGATCGACAGTATGGGGCTAGTTTTTGGAATGGGAAGCACTTTACTGTCATTGATACAGGAGGATTTGTACAAAATTCTGAAGATGTGTTTGAAGCAGCTATTCGATCTCAAGTAAGGATTGCGATCGAAGAAGCCACCTTGTTAATCTTCATGGTAGATGTAACGACTGGCATTACAGATCTAGATGAGCAAGTAGCAGAACTCCTCCGGAAATCAGATAAAGAGGTGATCCTAGCTGTAAATAAAGTGGACAATCACCAACGGCAGTTAGAGGCCAATGAATTTTGGAGCCTGGGTTTTGAAGAAACCTACTTTCTCTCCTCCGTAACCGGAAGCGGAACAGGGGAATTGCTTGATGCCGTTACTGAAAAGATTGAAGAGGAAGAGGAATTGGAAAGCGACATCCCCAAAATCGCAATTTTGGGTCAACCCAATGTCGGGAAGTCATCCTTAACCAACGCCTTACTAGGAGAAGATCGCAATATCGTGACGGATATTGCGGGAACCACCCGCGACTCAATTCACTCCAAATACAATAAATTCGGCAAAGAGTTCCTTCTAATTGATACGGCGGGAATTCGAAAAAAAACCAAGGTTCATGAGAACCTCGAATTTTACTCGGTCATGCGTGCCATCAAAGCCCTAGATGAGGCGGATGTCTGCATGCTTTTAATCGATGCGCAGACGGGTGTCGAAGCACAAGACCTAAGTATCTTCCGGCTTGCGATAAAACGCAACAAAGGTGTTGTAATCCTCGTAAACAAGTGGGACTTAGTGGAGAAGGAAACCAATACGGCGCGCGATTTTGAAAAAGAAGTTCGCAATCGCCTAGCTCCATTTAATGACGTCCCGGTCATCTTTACTTCTGTGCTGGAGAAACAGCGGATCTTCAAAGCTATCGAAGCTGCTTTAGCCGTCTATGAAAACCGTCAACGGAAGATTAAGACCTCGGAGCTGAATGAAATAATGCTAGAAGCGATCGAACGCACACCACCTCCCGCCTATAGAGGGCGTTTTATAAAGATCAAGTATGTAACGCAGTTGCCTACTTACTACCCGGCTTTTGCATTCTTTTGCAACAGTCCGAAGCACATCAAGGAGAGCTACCGCAATTATTTAGAAAATCAACTTCGCAAAAACTTTGATTTCACAGGAGTACCTATTTCCGTATTTTTCAGAAATAAATAAGGCCTAGGGCTTGCTGTGAATGGTTTTTGATCCATGGGACGAACAGATTATTTCACCTAACTGAGAGTTTACTTCTCGGAAAAAAGTACACAATGCCATTTACAGCAACTGACTTGCCCGGACTTACTGTTTTTGAACCAAAGGTATGGGGGGATTACCGAGGTTATTTCTATGAAAGCTACAACGAAAATACCTTTAAAGAAGCAGGTATAGATGCCACCTTTGTCCAGGATAATGAGGCCAAGTCTTCATTTGGTGTATTACGTGGTTTGCATTACCAGATTCCCCCCTTTGATATGGCAAAGTTGGTTCGTGTTGTAGAAGGTGAGGTTTTGGATGTGGTAGTTGACATTAGGGAAGATTCTCCTACTTATGGTCAGTCTTTTAGCATTGTCCTAAGCGCTGAAAACAAAAAGCAACTCTTCGTACCGCGAGGTTTTGCACATGGTTATGTTTGTCTTAGCGAAACCGTTATTTTCTGTTACAAGTGCGATAACTTCTACTCCCGTGTACACGAAGGAGGAATTATATCCAACGATCCAAAACTAAACATTGACTGGAAAGTCCCGCATGCTGATCTTGTCATTTCAGAAAAAGATCATCAACTGCCCCTGTTTAATCAGCATCGTAAATTTTTGAGTGCTGAATCCGTAGGTTAATTACTCCTAAACACCAATTTTACTATGCGAAAGCCTCAAATTCTTATCACTGGTGCGGCTGGGCAAGTGGGGCAGGAATTGCAATACCTGGCTGCCGAATTCCCTCAGTTTCAATTGATCGGACTAGATCGCCTCGGCCTTGATATCGCTGACGAAGAGGCAGTTCTTAACTGGTTTGAGCAGCACGAGGTAGACTTTTGTATCAATTGCGCCGCTTACACTGCCGTTGACAAGGCAGAGAGTGAAGCCGAAAAAGCTAGCCAAATAAACATAGAGGGTCCCCGGCATTTAGCTAAAGCTTGTGCTAGTCATCAAATCCCTTTCATTCATCTTTCCACGGATTACGTCTATCATGGCGATCAACCCAGGCCCATCAAGGAAGATGCTGCTACTTCTCCGCAGAGCGTCTATGCCAGAACAAAGTTGGCCGGTGAAGGAGTGGCTCAGGCGGCCCATAGCCCAGTTATGATCATCCGCACTTCTTGGGTCTATTCCGCTTTCGGTAACAACTTCGTAAAGACGATGCTTCGCCTAGGAAGAGATCGAGAGTTTCTAAATGTAGTCTTTGATCAGATTGGAACGCCTACGTACGCCCGACATTTAGCCAAGACTCTTCTGCAGATCATTGATCGAATTCATCAAGGCCAGATTAAGGCCGCTGACATCAACGGTATCTTTCATTATAGCAACGAGGGAGTTTGCAGTTGGTACGATTTTGCCGTTACCATCTTCCAGCTGGAGGGCATCAATTGTCAGGTTTATCCGATTGAATCTAAGGACTACCCTACTCCTGCCAAACGGCCCCCATTTAGTGTTTTGAATAAAGAAAAGATCAAGCAACATTTTAGTATTAGCATCCCGCATTGGAGCGTCGGGCTGCGAGAATGCCTCACACAGCTTCGAGCAGAAACTTTGTCAGCTAAAAACATATCATAAGATAGTACAGAACCGCGCCTAGCATTATTTTGTAAGAATAGATAAATTAGGTATAGTTCAATCTATAATAATGCGAAACGCCCTTCATCCAAACTTTCTATGCATCCTTATTGCATGGGTGCTACTATCTATTCCCAGTTTTCTTCAGGCCACCCACTATCGGGCTGGTGAAATTTCCATTCGACAAGTTGGGGATTGTACAGAAAGTCTGACCATAGAAGCCAGCGTGGTAACTTACACTAAAGCCAGCCGAATAAATGTCGATAGGGATTCAGTCACGGTTTGCTGGGGAGATGGGCAATGCGAAAAAGTAGGGCGTGTCAATGGCTTTGGCAATCCCCCCCAGGGTACCTTCCTAGAAAATGATATCAAGAGAAATATCTATAGAACGACTCATACCTACCTTTCAAGGGGATCCTACGTAATCTCCATGACTGACCAAAACCGAAATGGAGGTATTCTCAATGTCAATCCACCCAATTCGGAACAGATTAGTTTTCATATTGAAACCCGTTATACCTTTCCCAATCCACAATTCCAAGGTTGCAATGATACTCCAGTCTTACTGCAAGACCCTGTAGATATCGGTTGTGTGGGAAAAGTATTTACCCATAATCCCGCTGCCTCTGACAGCAACGATGATAGTTTGTCCTATCATTTTGCCATTCCACAACAGGATGTGCGGACAGACGTCCCTAACTATAGTTTTCCGGATGAGATCAACGCCGGTCCAGATAATCGATTGACCATCGATACGCGGACGGGAAACATCGTCTGGGATGCCCCTCAAAAGGCCGGAGAGTACAACCTAGCCATTATCATCGTTTCCTATAGAAATGGGATCGTATTAGACACTGTATTTCGTGATATGCAAATCCTGGTCCGGGAGTGTGATAATGAGCCCCCTGATCTTCGAACATCCATCGAAGAGATCTGTGTTATAGCGGGAGACTTTGTTGAGATTGAAGTTAATGCAGGTGCACCGGTCTTTGAAACCGATCAGAAAGTGAAATTAGGAGCAACGGGGAAACCCTTTACCGAACCTATTTCGCCAGCAAGCTTTGTTCCCGCCTCCGATGATTTTGAAGATGATCCAGTAACGAAGTTCTTTAGGTGGCAAACTACTTGCGAACATATTTCCGATCAATTCTACACCGTAGTATTTCGGGCCGTTGATGATTTCTTCCCGGATGGTACAGGTCTAGCTACATTAAAGACCGTTAGGATAAAGGTAGTAGGCCCTCCTCCAGAAGGGGTACAGCTGGAAGCAGATATGGGCACCAATTTGATCACTTGGGAGCTCCCCTATGATTGTGATCAAGCTGCTGATAACTTTTTCCAAGGCTTTACCGTGTGGCGGCGTGAGGGAAGCAATAATTTTGCCATCGATGAATGTGAACCCGGGCTGGAGGGGCGTGGTTACACTCGAATTACCCCTATACCTATCCTCACCATTACTGATGGCCGCTATAGCTACTTGGATGAAGATATCGAGGCCGGAAAAACTTACTGCTATCGAATTCTTGCCAGATTCGCTCAAACCACTCCCGGCGGACTCTACTCCTTCAATCCGGTAGAAAGTTTACCTTCTATCGAAGTCTGTGTTCAATCCGATCAAGATGTACCCCTCTTGACAAAAGTCGATGTATTGAGTACCTCGACCATAGCTGGTGATATTGAGGTATGCTGGGCTAAACCACAAGTCGAGGACTTAGATACCATTAGCAATCCTGGTCCATATGTATATGAGGTCTTAAGAGCAAATGGACAGACGGATAATGAAGCTGATTTTCAAACTATTGGTGTTGAATTTAGCAGCCCATTCTTTGCCACCGCAAATGATACCTGTTTCACGGATAGTGGACTCAATACAGTAGAAAATGCCTATTCTTATCAGGTGAACTTCTATGTGGATGGTGATCTGCTCCTTGGTCCGACACCTCCAGCTTCCAGCATCTTCTTAACCGTAGCTCCGACTAACGAAGCCAATGAATTGAGTTGGACCGCTTTGGTTCCTTGGGATAATTATGAGTATACGATCTACCGGCAAAACAGTAGTGGAGGTTTTGATTCCTTAACGACCACACTATCCTCTACTTTCCGCGATGAGGGTCTAGACAATGGAGAGGTATATTGCTACAAAGTCGAAGGAAAAGGCTCTTATGGAATCGATAATATCGCTGAGCCCTTGATTAACTTTTCGCAGGAAGTTTGTGCGAGCCCCTTCGATGATGTTCCTACCTGCCCTCCAACCTTAGCCGTTTCGAATGTCTGCGACAGTGGCTTTGACTGTAAGAATGAGGCAGACCTCAGCAATACCCTTTCATGGGAATCTCCCTTCACCATATGTCCAGCAGAAAGCGGAGATTTAGCGGGCTTCGACATTTATTATGCTCCAGCAGCCGAGGCAGCTTTTGAGTTGATCGCTAGTATTGATGATCCTAATGCGGATCAATTTGAACACAAGCCGCCCACTGGCTTATCAGGCTGCTATAAGATGCTAGCGCGCGATACGCTGGGCAATGAAAGTGAGTTCAGCAATACAATTTGCGTCGATAATTGTCCGTTTTATGATCTTCCTAATACATTTACACCTAATGGAGACGGACAAAATGACTTTTTTAAACCCTATCCCTATTGCTTCATAAGCCGCATTCAATTTAAGGCCTTTAACCGTTGGGGACAGCTGGTCTTTGAGACTACAGATCCAGGTATCAACTGGGATGGAACCAACCTCAACGGGCAAGCGTTAGCTAGCGGCACCTATTATTATACTTGCTCTGTGTTTGAAAATCGTTTTTCCAGCACGGAACAAGCTCCGATCATACTGAGCGGATTCATTGAACTCCTGCGCGGAGACTAATTCTGGCAGCTGCTTATATTAGTGTCTGCTAGAAACAATTTCAATTGATTCTGCGTTCTGAAGAGGGACATGCCATGAGAAACGTTAGCGTTTTTCCGTAAGTTTAATTAATTTGTCGGATAGCTGAGCATAGGCTAAAGCCAGCAGGAATGATGCCCCTTTCACGGCCAAGTTCCCTTGCTAACCAAAGTGCTAAGCTTCTCCTCCAAACATGCATTAAAGCTCAGCTCGACAAAAGTACAAGGGAATGATGCCAAAAGAGAATATACACATGACGCAAGCCGGCTTGAGAAAGGCTCAAAACAGCTTGGTCAGTATATACTGCACTAGAAGGTCATTTGATTTATTAAAGCTCTTCAACGTCAGTATACTACGCCTTACACTACTTACCATTTTGGGTCTGTTCATTGCTGTAGCTCCCTCTTGGGCGACACACAACAGAGCCGGAGAAATCACAGTAGAACAAATTGGCGATTGTACGGAAAGTTTGACCATTAGAGCTACCATTGTCACTTACACCAAGGCAAGTAGCCGGCCAGCTGACCGGGATACGCTGACTTTATGCTGGGGAGACGGGCAATGTGAGCGCGTAGCCCGTGCCAATGGTCCAGGTAACCCGCCGCAAGGAGTCGTGCTGGAAAATGATACGAAATTCAATATCTATCAGGCCTTCCATACTTATCTTTCCAGAGGATCTTACGTTCTATCCATGACCGACCCTAACCGGAACGCTGGTATCTTGAACGTAAACTTTCCCAACTCTGATCAGGTCAAATTTCATATAGAAACAAGATATACTTTTCCCAATCCTCAGTTTCAAGGTTGTAATAATACCCCGGTACTCTTACAACCTCCAATCGATATTGGTTGTGTAGGGAAAACTTTCACCCATAATCCGAATGCCTTTGACGTGGATGGAGATAGCTTATCCTATCACACATTCATTCCTCAGCAAGATGTACGTTTACCCGTTCCTAATTATGATTTTCCAGAAGACATCAGTGGAGGGGTGAATAATAACTTCACCATTGATGAGGTAACAGGTGACATAGTATGGGATTCCCCACAGCGAGCCGGGGAATACAATTACGCCATGATCATCGTGGAATATCGAAATGGTATTCCTCTCGATACCATCATTCGTGATATGCAAATCCTCATTGAGGAGTGTGAAAATGAGCCACCTGAAATCGAAACTTCGGTGGAAGAGATCTGCGTAGTAGCAGGAGAGCTGGTAGAGATTAATGTTGTTGCAACGGCTCCATTATTTGAGTCCGATCAACGAGTGCGATTGACTGCCTTGGGTGGACCTTTCGAGGTTCCAAACTCGCCAGCCACATTCTTGCCTAATAATAATACCTTCCAAAACGATCCGGTTACGAAAGTCTTTACCTGGCAGACGACTTGCGATCACATTTTTGATCAATATTATTCGGTTGTGTTCCGAGCAGTAGATAATTTCTTCGGGGACACCAGTGGCTTGGCTACCTTGAAGACGGTAAGAATTAAGGTGGTAGGTCCGCCTCCAGAAGACGTGAGGGCATCGGCCGGTGCCGGGCAGGTAGAAGTCACTTGGGAACGTCCTTATGATTGTGAGGATGCAACGGATGACTACTTCCGAGGATTTACCGTTTGGCGCAGGGAAGGAAGCAATAATTTCCCATTGGATACCTGCGATCCTGGCTTGGAAGGCAAAGGTTACACGAAACTTACACCAGTCCCAATACAGGATGTGGTGGACGAGAGGTATTACTTCCTAGATCAAACCGTAGATAGAGGCAGAACTTATTGCTATAGAATCCTGGGAGAGTTTGCACAGACCACTCCTGGTGGGCTATATACATTTAATGGCGCACAGAGTTTGGCTTCAGCGGAAGTTTGTGTACAATTAAATAGAGATGTCCCATTGATCACGAATGTAGATGTACAGACCACCTCTACGGCCGATGGGCTCATGGAAGTCTGTTGGTCCAAACCCAAGGTGGGTGATCTAGATACCATACTGAATCCAGGGCCTTATGTTTATGAGGTGCTACGAGCGACTGGACAAACGGAAAATGACGCTGACTTCCAATCAATAGGTGTGCAATTTACCAGTGAGTTTTTTGCGCAAGCTAATGATACCTGCTTTGTGGATGAGGGACTGAATACCGTCGATGAGTCCTATAGCTACAAGGTAAATTTCTACATCAACGAGGACGATCTTCTAGGGTCGACCAATGGAGCCTCCTCCGTTTATCTTAGCATAGCACCCACTGACAACGCAAATAATCTGAGTTGGACGGAACTAGTTCCCTGGGATAATTTCCAGTACTTAGTATTGAGAGAAAATGCAGGCGGGACTTTTGATACTATTGGCACAACTACAGAGCCCAGCTATCTTGATACTGGCCTTTCCAATGGAACGGAGTACTGCTACAAAATCATCAGTGTAGGCTCCTATGGAGTAGATGGGGTGATCTCTCCTATCATCAATAACTCTCAAGAGGTTTGCTCTATACCAATGGATGATGTACCTCCATGTCCACCGGAACTAACGGTGTCTAATGTTTGTGATACCGAAATTGATTGTACCGATGAGGAGCTTCTGTTCAATACCATCAACTGGATCAGCCCTGCGGAGCTCTGTCCTGAAGTCGGTGGAGATGTAGCTGGCTTTGATATCTTCTATGCTCCAACTGAAGATGGCAACTTTGAGCAAATCGTTAGAATCGATGACTCCTTCACCTCTTCATTTGAACATAAACCGCCAATTGGCATTGCCGGCTGCTACAAAATGGTAGCTTACGACTCTTTGGGTAATACCAGCGCCTTCAGTAATACCTTCTGTGTAGACAATTGTCCGACCTACAGTCTGCCAAATGCTTTTACCCCTAACAATGATGGCAGGAATGATGTCTTTGTACCTTATCCATTCTGCTTCATTGAGAGTGTTCAGTTCAAGGTATTTAATAGATGGGGACAATTGGTATTCGAAACTTCAGATCCTAATTTGAACTGGGAGGGTAAGAACGAAGCGGGAGATGACCTTGCTAGTGGGACCTACTACTACACCTGTGTCATATTCGAAAGGCGAGTCTCTGGTATAACGGAATCACCTGATATCTTAAGCGGCTACATTGAGCTGTTGCGAGGTGATTAAGCATCGGAAAAGTAGGGGTTGCTGCCAAAGGAAAATAAAATGATTGTCTAAAGCAGTAATTCTAATGAATAAGCCAGTGTATCTTTGAACGATTGCACTGGCTTATTCATTTATATAATACATCAAAAGCCACGCGGAGTTCTCACAAGTTAGAGTAGTGATGTGAAGCGCTTCAGCCCTGGCTACCATTCAAAAACTTTACGAGACAAAATTATGTTTACCGGAATTATTGAAGCCTTGGGAAAGGTAGAGCAGATAGAAAAGGAAGGTAGTAACGTACATTTCACCTTTTCCTCCCCCATCTCCGACGAATTAAAGATCGATCAAAGTGTATCTCATAATGGAGTCTGCCTGACCGTTGTAGCCTTGAGTCCGCAGCAGCACACCTTGACTGCCATTCAGGAAACCCTGGACAAGTCTAATCTGGGTCAACTAAAGGTGGGTGATGAGGTGAATTTGGAACGAGCCATGGTCGCGGGAAGTCGCTTAGATGGGCATATGGTACAAGGACATGTAGACACTACCGGGCTTTGCACCAAGGTAGAGGGGTTGGATGGTAGTTGGTATTACCACTTTGAATATGAACCCACTCCAGAACATCTTTTAGTGGATAAAGGATCCATTTGCATCAATGGGGTAAGCCTTACAGTGGTAGAGGCTGATAAATCGCATTTTTCTGTAGCCATTATTCCTTATACTTTTGAGCATACCACCTTCAAGCACTTACAAGCAGGCCATCGAGTTAATCTAGAGTTTGATGTGATTGGCAAGTACATTGCCAAATACATGGCCGTATACGGAGAAAGAGCAGGTGCTGACTTATTGAAGTCCTAGTCACCTATGGCGCTGTTTTATATCTAACCACTTGGACCCGACATAGAGGTAAAGACAAAACTGAAAAAGCCTTTGAAGATTGCTCTTCAAAGGCTTTTCTCATGTATCTAAGAGATAATTAGTACTAGCAAAAGCTAGTCCATATCATCAACTCCTTCTAATTGTGTCTGGCGAGACTCGTAAGCCATTTGCGCCTCCTTCGTGGTAACGAAAACGTTGTCGAATCGACGTAGACCTGTACCAGCAGGAATCTTCTTACCGACAATTACATTCTCTTTCAATCCTTGCAGGCCGTCTACTTTCGCCGCGATTGCTGCAGTACTTAGTACTTTCGTCGTTTCCTGGAAAGAAGCAGCTGAGATCCAGCTACGAGTTCCCAAAGAAGACTTAGTAATACCTTGCAATAGTGGGCTAGAAGTTGCAGCTACAGCATCACGGTATTCGACAACTTTCTTGTCATTACGCCTCAAGTAAGAGTTTTCTTCTCTTAACTGGCGAAGCGTAACCAATTGTCCTGGGCGCAATCGATTTGAATCTCCTCCTTCAAGAACGAACTTCTTGTCAAAGATCCAATCGTTCACTTCCAAGAATTCAAACTTATCTACCGCTTCTCCTTCCAAGAAGGAAGTATCACCTGGATCTTCGATCTGAACACGTCGCATCATCTGGCGTACAATTACCTCAATGTGCTTATTGTTGATCGTAATACCCTGTGAACGGTAAACCTCTTGAATACCATTTACCAAATACTGCTGTACAGCGGCTGGTCCTCTAATGTTTAGGATATCTCTAGGAGCTGTAGCACCATCAGAAAGTGGTGTCCCGGCTCTTACGAAGTCACCTTCTTGGATCAGGATGTGCTTAGAAAGTCCGATCAAATACTTACGTTTTTGTTCGTCCTTAGCTGTCACAATCACCTCGCGATTACCCCGCTTGATCTTACCGAAGGCTACTACACCATCAATTTCAGATACCACTGCAGGGTTAGATGGATTACGTGCTTCAAAGAGTTCAGTTACCCTTGGAAGACCACCCGTAATATCCTGGATTTTACCCAATCGTCGTGGAATCTTCACAATCTTCTGACCACTCTTCACTTCTGCTCCATCATCAATTGAGATGTAAGCCCCCACTGGTAGGTTGTAACTTCTCAGTTCTTCACCTGCTGGGCTAACAATCTTAATCACTGGGATCTTACGCTTATTCTTAGATTCAACGATCACCTTATCGGCGTGACCCGTCTGATCATCTTTCTCTACTCGGAACGTTACCCCTTCTTCAATCCCTTCAAAATTGGCAATACCGCCAAATTCTGAGATAATAACCGCGTTAAATGGATCCCATTCACAAATCTTATCTCCTTTAGAGATTTTAGCTCCATCCTTCACGAAAAGAGTGGCACCATAAGGGATGTGGTGAGAAACATATTGCTTACCTGATTCAGGATCTACAATTCTGATTTCACCAGTACGTGCTAGAACTACATTCTGTGCTGTACCGGATTCGTCCTTAGTAGATGTAACACGCATGCTATCGAACTCGATCTTACCGTCAAATTTCGATTTGATCTCAGATTCTGTCTTGGTTACAGAAGCCGTACCACCGGTGTGGAAGGTACGAAGTGTCAACTGTGTACCGGGTTCACCGATCGACTGGGCTGCGATAATACCTACTGCATCACCCGCTTCAGCAATCCGACCCGTTGCCAGGTTCTTACCATAGCACTTCGTACATACTCCGCGCTTGGTTTCACAAGTCAATACAGAACGAATAGTTACCGTTTCAACCCCTTCTTCCTCGATATATTCCGCCGTGCGATTATCGATGAAATCACCCGCCTTTAGTATAAGCTCATCCGACACAGGATGAACAATATCATGTAAGGTGAATCGACCAGCAATTCGAGAAACAAGCCCCTCGATTACTTTGTCGTTATCTTTCAGTGCAGAGGTTTCAATCCCTCTCAAAGTATTACAGTCTACCTCACGAATAACAACATCTTGAGACACATCCACTAGTCGACGAGTCAAATAACCCGCATCAGCCGTTTTCAAGGCTGTGTCCGCCAGACCCTTACGGGCACCGTGCGTAGAGATAAAGTACTCCAATACTGACAGACCATCTACAAAGTTCGATAGGATTGGGTTTTCAATAACCGCTCCACCGGTATCACCAGATTTTCGCGGTTTCGCCATCAATCCCCTCAAACCACACAACTGCTTAATCTGCTGCTTAGAACCACGAGCACCGGAGTCAAGCATCATGTATACTGAGTTGAATCCTTGCTTGTGCTCCGCCAATTCCTTCATTAGGTTATCCGTAATGTGGTTATCGGCAAAGGTCCACTTATCAATGATCTGGTTGTATCGTTCGTTGTTGGTGATCAATCCCATGTTGTAATTGTCCCACACCTCATCTACTTCCGCTTGCGCTTCGTCCAAAGTTTCTTGCTTCACTGTAGGTGTAATCAAGTCACCCAAGTTGAAGGACAAACCACCTTTGAAAGCCCACATAAATCCTAGCTCCTTAATAGAATCCAAGAAGTCTGCGGTAACGGAGAAGTCAGTACGTTCCAATACATCGGCAATTACCTTCTTCAAGTTACGCTTCGTCAAAAGGACATTCACGAATGGTACTTGCTCAGGAATTTGCTCATTGAAGATTACCCGACCAGTGGTTGTTTCCGTTAGCTTATTTACGAAGTTCCCCTCTTCATCTTCAATCTTCACACGAACCTTGATAGGTGCATGTAGATCCAATTGTCCTTCGTTATAAGCAATGATAACTTCCTCGGCAGAGTAGAAACTACGACCTTCCCCTTTCACTACAATATCACCCATCGAGCGACGCTCTTTAGTGATGTAGTACAGTCCCAATACCATATCCTGAGAAGGCAGGGTAATTGGAGTACCGTTCTGAGGGTTAAGCATGTTGTGTGCAGAAAGCATCAAAACTTGAGCTTCCAATACAGCAGCCTGGCTCAGTGGTACGTGAACCGCCATCTGGTCACCGTCAAAGTCGGCGTTGAAGGCACCACATACCAATGGGTGTAGTTGGATGGCTTTACCCTCAATCAATTTAGGCTGGAAGGCCTGAATAGAAAGACGGTGAAGCGTTGGAGCACGGTTAAGCAATACCGGGTGTCCTTTCAGGATGTTCTCCAAGATCTCCCAGATTACTGGATCCTTTCTATCTACCAATTTCTTGGCGGATTTCACGGTCTTGACGATACCGCGCTCAATCAATTTTCTAATTACGAAAGGCTTGAACAATTCCGCAGCCATCGCCTTAGGGATACCGCACTCATGCAGCTTCATTGTAGGACCTACCACGATCACAGAACGACCGGAGTAATCCACACGTTTACCCAATAGGTTTTGACGGAAACGACCTTGCTTACCTTTTAGGATATCACTCAAAGACTTAAGTGCACGTCCTCCTTCTGCCTTAACCGCATTCGACTTACGAGAGTTGTCAAACAGTGAATCCACTGCTTCTTGCAACATCCGCTTCTCGTTTCTCAAGATCACCTCAGGAGCTTTGATCTCCAACAGACGCTTCAAGCGATTGTTACGGATGATCACACGACGGTATAGATCATTAAGGTCAGAACTTGCAAATCGGCCACCATCTAGAGGCACTAAAGGCCTCAATTCTGGTGGGACTACGGGCAAATACTGAATGATCGTCCACTCTGGGCGATTTTCAATACGGGTCAAACCATCTCTGAAAGCCTCTACAACTCTCAGACGCTTAAGCGCCTCAGATTTACGTTGCTGTGAAGTCTCATTGGCGGCTTGGTGACGAAGGTCATATGACAATTGATCCAATTGCAAGCGCATCAACAGATCTCTCACTGCATCTGCTCCCATCTTTGCGATGAACTTGTTGGGATCATTATCATCCAACATTTGGTTTTCAGCAGGCAAAGTATCTAGGATATCCAAATATTCCTCTTCAGTCAAGAGGTCCATTTTGGAAATACCTTCATTTTCCTTCACCCCTGCTTGGATCACTACATATCTTTCGTAGTAGATGATCGTCTCAAGCTTCTTAGAAGAAAGACCCAACAAGTATCCGATCTTGTTAGGTAAAGACTTGAAGAACCAAATATGAACTACAGGAACCACCAATTTGATGTGTCCCATTCTTTCACGACGTACTTTTTTCTCCGTTACTTCAACACCACAACGATCACACACAATCCCTTTGTAACGGATTCTTTTATACTTCCCACAATAGCACTCATAGTCCTTAACCGGCCCGAAGATCCTCTCACAGAAAAGACCATCACGCTCCGGCTTATAAGATCTATAGTTAATTGTTTCAGGCTTCAAAACCTCACCATAAGATCTCTCCAAAATCTCATCAGGAGAAGACAAGCTAATGGTGATCGTGTTGAAGTCCTGCGTTTGAATATGACTTTTTTTCTTGAAAGGCATATTTTGCTAATAGTTTTAAAGTGAGTATGATAAAAGAACAAAGGCAAAGCCCAACACTAGGTTTGGGCTTTGTTTATTCACTTACTTTAATCGAGTGCCAAACCTCTCAATTCATGCACCAATACGTTGAAGGATTCCGGAATGTTTGGTTCTGGAAGGTTATCCCCTTTAACGATTGATTCATAGGCCTTGGCACGTCCTGTAATATCATCGGACTTGATGGTCAGCAACTCTCTCAAGATGTTCGATGCACCGAAAGCTTCCAGTGCCCAAACCTCCATCTCACCAAGTCGCTGACCACCAAATTG
>ENA-UENX01000350-UENX01000350.1-marine-metagenome-genome-assembly--contig:-NODE-350-length-21912-cov-3.249372_pt1 | contig 21912 bp, 16 predicted proteins | sample MGYA00237875_ERZ529327 | MGnify/ENA primary metagenome ERZ529327 (study PRJEB26372, sample SAMN05368347) | marine metagenome | biome: cultured habitat; feature: ocean water; material: water; isolation... | reverse complement strand
ATAATTGGTAGCGGTCAACTTACCTTGAGAATAACTCGTCCGTCCAAATTCTCCACCCCAAATCAATAAGGTGTCGTCAAGCATGCCCCGCTGCTTCAGGTCCATGAGCAGCGCAGCGGAAGCTTGGTCCGTTTCTTTGGCCTGTACTTTGATTGCATTAGGCAGATTCCCGTGTTGGTCCCATCCTTGATGGAAAAGTTGGATAAACTTCACGCCCTTTTCGGCCAGCTTTCTAGCTAGGAGGCAGTTGGCTGCATAGGTGCCAGGTTTGCGACTATCCTCACCGTACATTTCAAAGATATGCTCAGGCTCATCCGAGAGGTCTACGACATCTGGAACAGAGCTCTGCATCCGGAAGGCCATCTCATATTGAGCAATTCTGGCGTCGATTTCGGGATCCTTGATCTGCACCGCTTGCATTTCTTGCAGTTGCTTGAGGTGATCGAGCTGACGTCGGCGATCCATCTTTGACACACCGTCCGGATTATTGAGGTAAAGCACAGGGTCTTTTCCAGAGCGGAATTGTACCCCTTGGTGCTGTGCGGGCAGGAAGCCGCTTCCCCAGGAGCGGGAATACAAAGGTTGTCCTTGTTTCCCTTTGGTGATCAAAACGACAAAGGAAGGTAAATTCTGATTGTCAGTACCAAGTCCGTAGCTCAGCCAAGCTCCAATGGATGGCCGCCCGGGGAGTTGAGACCCAGTTTGGATAAAGGTCACTGCCGGGTCATGGTTTATCGCCTCGGTATACATGGACTTGACAAAACAAAGATCGTCAGCCACATTTGCCGTATGTGGCATCAAATTGCTAATCCATTGCCCACTTTGTCCATGTTGCTTAAAATCAAAAAGGGAACCCGCGAGTGGGAAAGAAGTTTGCCCCGCCGTCATACCCGTTAATCGCTGTTCTCCTCGGATGCTGGCCGGGAGTTCTTCCCCGTTCATTTTTCGTAACAATGGCTTTGGATCGAATAGATCGATCTGCGAAGGCGCACCACTCTGAAACATATAAATGATACGCTTCGCTTTTGGTGCAAAGTGTGGGTTGCCTAAGATACCTCCTCCATTGTTAAGCATGGGAGTGGCCCCGAAAGCCTTGGATGGATTTATCAAAGAGCCTAAGGCCATGGCTCCGAGTCCCATAGCCGATTTGGCTAGGAATTCCCTTCTGCTCTGAAAAGACCGATATTCATGACAAGCGGACATAGGCTATAGTTTATTTTTCATTTCAGGGTATCGAATGGAGTTCACATCTAGATTCCATTTTCCCTAACGCTTCATATAGAATTCATCATGATTAATCATCATACTACTGACCATGGCGTAGGCAGCAGTTTGTACCGGATCCAGCTTGGGATCGAGGGGATATTCACCGATAGATAAGGCTTTTCGGGCTTGAGCAGGTGCCGCTGCAAATCGTTGCTGCTCCTTTTCAAATAGATTGGCAAGAACCTGAACTTCCTCGGTGCTAGGCTTACGGCCGGTCATCAAGCGAAATGCAAAAACGATCCTGGAAGAAAGGGTTTCTCCTCCTTCTTTTTGCATACGTTCTGCCATTACTCTTGCTGCCTCAACGAAGGTTGGATCATTTAACAGAACCAATGCCTGCAATGGGGTATTGGTGATTTCACGCTGTATTGTACAAACCTCCCGACTTGGAGCATCGAAGATGGTCATTGCGGGTGGGGGAGAGGTACGCCGAATAAAGGTGTACATGGATCTGCGGTATAGATCATCTCCTTGATCTTGCTTGTAATGTAATAGCTTATGAGAGAAATTACCCAGATCTATCCATAAGCCTTCTGGCTGATAAGGTTTTACACTGGCACCTCCTACTTTTTTATTGAGCAATCCCGCAGCAGATAGAGCATTATCCCGAATGATTTCCGCTGGCCATCTATGGCTAGGCCCTCTGGCAAGCAAGTCATTATAGGGATCGATTTCTCGCAGTGCTTCATCGGCAATAGAAGATTGTCGATAGGTATTGGACATCACGATCAGCTTGTGTAAGGCTTTTACATCCCAACCTAACTCTCGGAATTGTACAGCTAGCCAGTCTAATAATGCTGGATGACTAGGCAAGGCACCTTGATTGCCAAAATCTTGAGGTGTTTTTACCAGGCCTTTTCCGAAAAACAACTGCCAATATCGATTTACTGCAACTCTGGCAGTTAAAGGATTATTAGCACTAAATAGCCATTTTGTGAGTCCCAGGCGGTTGCGAGGAAGATCTTCCGGGAATTCCAGAACGGATTCCGGGGTAGCAGCCGCTACGGCATGCAGCGGACTATCATATTGCCCTCTGTTTAGTACATAGGTAGTCCTTGGAGAAGACATTTCCTCCATGACCATCACCTCGGGAATCGTATCTAAGATCGCAATGCGCTTTTGAATGGCTGCACTCCGTTCTTTGTACAAGCGTTTGAAGTCTCCGGATGTAAGTATCTGGTCGGCAAGCCAATCATCAGGGGCTAATTCCGATTCACTCAATCCCGCTAGTTTTCCGATCTCCCAAGGGCTTACCAGCCGATTGAAGATGGCCAATTCATCCAGCCTGCCCATGAAAACACCGCTCTCTCCAGTGAAAGCTCTACCACTTTTACCTACTCGTATCGGGGTCTGGGCCAACTCGTGGTTGCCACTATGAACGGGCAAGATATTCTTATACAGCTGATTGTATTCAATTTTTGCGGGGACTGCTTTCCCATTCACAAACAATGCTAAACCTTCCGCTTTGCCGGTGCCGTCGTAGGTAAAGGCCACGTGGTACCATTGATCAGTTTGTAGCTGTTGCTCCGTTGTTAATTGAATATAGTTGTGTGGTAAGCTATGTATAAGGCGTGCCGATAGTTGATTTTGTTCATTAAGGTAAAAGTCCCAACCCCGCCAGAAGTTATTCTTATTTCCGGCAGTACCCATGATTACTTGGGTTTTGGTAGAATCCTTCTGCTCCGTATTGATCCAGAGTCCAGTAGCGAAGGCTTGATGAACATCGAACAAGCCTACTTTTCGGATGATGAAGTTGTCATATTCATCATCTAAGGAAAGCACCTTCCCTGCGCGATCTTCATCATCTAGCATTTCCACGGACTTGGCAATACTGCTTTGTTTACCCCCATCTAACCAGTCATTGCTACCCTTGGCCATAGCCTGACGGCTTTCCATCGGCAAAAAGACAGATGGTCGCAAGCTTCGTATGGCTTGATTTACCTTTCTTGCTTGTCCCTCCTTTGCGATCGATTGCTTAATCTGCTCGATTTCTTGATCTTTCTCTGTAATGAACTGCTGAATATCGGCCAATTCCTTTTCGGTTGCCTCGGAGGGCAAAAGAAGAGAAGGCCCATAATTACCATCATCTCCCGTCATCCCGAGCTCTTTCACATTATTGAAAAAGGCCGAAAGCTGAAAATACTCATCTTGGGAAATCGGATCAAATTTATGGTCATGACAACGGGCACATTCCATGGTTAGGCCTAGGATGGCTGTTGCGGTGGTATTCGTTCGGTCGAAGACATATTCTAACCGAAATTCTTCATCTACAACTCCGCCCTCGGCAGTCATGGGGTGATTGCGGTGAAAGGCCGTAGCCAATTTCTGCTCCTTGGTGGCATTAGGTAGCATATCCCCGGCCAATTGCCAGCTGATGAATTGATCGTAAGGCATATTCTTGTCAAAAGCCTCAATGACCCAATCTCGCCAAGGGTGCATATAACGCCAACCATCGGCATGTAAGCCGTGTGAATCCGCGTATCGTGCAATGTCCAACCACTCCATGGCCATCCGTTCTGCATAGGAGATACTGCCTAGCAAGCGATCGACTACCTTCTCATAAGCATCATCGGAAGTATCAGCTAGGAAGTCATCCATTTCTTCAATAGTGGGAGGGAGTCCCGTGAGATCAATGCTTACTCTTCGCAATAATCTTTCCTTTTCAGCTTGTGGACTAGGGCTGACCCCCTTCCGCACCAATGGTGCCTGGATGAAGTTGTCGACGGGATTAGCTTGCATCCAATCCTTTTCCGCAATCTTCGGAACCTCCGGTTTTTCCGGAGGAATAAATGACCAATGGTCTTTCCACTCTGCTCCTTGCTTTACCCATTTGATTAAAATGGCTTTTTCCTCGGCCGTGAGGTTCAGATTAGAGCTAGGTGGCGGCATGGCCAATTCCTCGTCCTCGGAGAGAATCCGTTGAATGGCTGCACTGTTCCTAAGACTATTTTTTGCAAAGGCAGTATGTTTGGTAATCTACCAAAGGCATGCTCTTCCAGGTCCAACCTAAGGTCCCCCTCTCTAGTCTTCTCATCCGGACCATGACAAGCAAAGCAACGATCAGAAAGGATCGGCTTTACGTGCATGTTGAAGTCAATCTGGTCCGGCAATTGGGCCATCGCCTCTTGGACATCCTCTGGTGCGCTTGGTTGACAAGCTGTGATCAAAAGGACTAATATTAGGCACTGGGGGAGCCGCCATTTTATCATGATTCGTCGGTGTTTTCAGCAGCTTGAGTAAAGCTCAGGCCTGCTACTACTTCTAGATCAGGTCGCTTTTCAGATAGTTGACTAATCGCTTCGGGAGTGATTTCGGTCTGCCATAGATAGACGCGTTTCAAGGATTTGATTTTGGCTATACTTTCGACAGCTCCGTCACCAATATTGGTGCCATATAGATTTAAGGATTCTAAATGCTTTAACCCTGACAGATGTTGGAGTCCGGCTTCTTCTAGTTCCCCTTTCTGCAATCGTAAGCGAGTCAGATGTGGAAGTTGCCCGATCATTTCCAAAAGATCTGCACTAATCTTTTGCTCACTCATATCTAGCCAGGTGATTTGTTCATTGGCTGAGAGTAGAGGTTTCACTTGGTTTGCCGCCAGTGCATCCTCCTGCTTATTGAGCTTCACATCAAGCAGGTTGTTATTGGCAGCGATGGCCTGTACTTTATAACCCAGGGATTGCAGCTCTTCCTGTACCTTGTTAGGTACTGCCTCTACTTCTACCTGTTCTATCCAAGGCTTTTTCACCAAACTCACTCCATACCCAGACTCAAGGATATTCTTGATGCTTCCTGGCAGTTCTGACTGAGCTAAAGTTTCCTCGAAGGACGCCCCATTTCCGATCCACCATTCCAGCAATCGGATTTCCTGGTAATTCATCGGGGTTTTTCCGTCAGGCGGCATGAATTTCTTGCTTTCTTGAGGAAGCGTTACTCGTTTCCAGACCTCGCTATCCATAGCCTTTCCTGCTACGATGGCGTGTCCTTTATTCCCACCTTCCTGTAGCCCTTCTACAGTAGACATGACCAACCCTCCTTTACTCTTATCCTCGTTGTGGCAAGAGAAACATTTCTCTGAAAGGATGGGCTTGATTACTTTATCATATACCATCGCCGAATCAGGGTCAGTAATATTGATCCCTACTGCTGTTGATTCCGAGCTACCACCCAATAATGCGGCGATCGGCCCTGGCGCATATTTTGTCAGATAATCAGCACCATGTGTGAGATTCCCTCCAAGGTGCCCCGTGATGGCTACTAATCCTAAGGTGGTCCAGAGCATTGGGCGGTAGTAAGGCTTGAGGGCTGCTAGACCACCGCCTTTCACGTACCAAAGCAAAAGACTAACCACTCCGGTAGCTATTCCCATCCATTTGTGCCAACCCAAGGTACTGCCCGTATACCCACCTTTGCTGGCCAATAACCAGCCAAAAAGAATAGATAAGGCACTGCCTACCACACTCCAGCCAAGGATGAATCGAACGTAATCCGGACCCTCACTGCTTTGTTTTTTTCCTAGAAATAACTCAACCAAAATGGCCAAGACCAGAAAACCAATCGGGAGGTGAACGACTAATGGGTGGAATCGCCCAAGAAATAGGGCAAAGTCGCTGTCTAAAAGAAGCATAGAAATTGTTTTGTTGGTTCTTCTTAATTGGCACTAAGCGAAGATAATCTTATCACTTAGCCCATTCTCCTGTACTGTCCTACTCGTTATCGGTTTGAAAACGAATGTCTGAGTTAAAAATAGTTTTTTTTTGCTAGTTGATGAAGTGAGTTTCGGGGAATTGTCTGTAAATGCTTGGTGAGTGGTGATTGTGTTGTTGAGACAGAAACATTTGTGGTAGGAAGTAGTGGGGTACCCGTAGCTTGAAGCAATTAGAAGAGAACGCGTGGTCTACACTCACGCTTAGGAGAAATTACACGAGTACCCCTACAATGATTAGATGGCCAGGAATTACTTTTTAACGAAGTTCAAATGTCTGATTTCATTTGGGTTTTGAAGAATAAGTTGATAGGTACCTGGCATAAGGGTGGAAATATCGACTTGCTGTTGTAGGTCTCGGATTGGAATCTTCTTTACCAATTGTCCGAATGAATTCACAATCCAGATTGGTGCCGACGGGATTTCCCCTGATAAGATTTCAATAGTTAACTGGTCTTGAACGGGATTGGGGAAACAGCGGAGCCTATTTTTTTGCACTATACCACTCAACTGAACCGAACGGATCCCACTAAATTCAAATTCGCCGGAATGATCCACCTGCTTCAGCCGATAGTAGTTAAGCCCTTTTGAGGGTTGATGATGGATAAAGGTGTATTGCTCTTCTTGGATATTATTTCCGGTACTCTTAACGGACCCAATCGGGACAAACCGTTTTCCATCTAGACTATGTTCTATAACAAAGTGGCTGTTGTCCTCTTCCCAGGCCGTTACCCAATCTAGCTTCACTTGCTGATCGATAGCTTTTGCTTCGAAAGAGATCCACTCTACAGGTAGGGGGACAGATGGGAGACTAAAGACGGTAAAAGGAGAGAAGTCGTTGGCACCATTGCGCGTGACTGTAAATACGCCACCAGAGGCTGCGGTCTGCTTCCCCCCAGCGAACTGAGGATCAGTATCCCAGGCATTGTTGGTATAATGAGAGATATAGGTTTTTAATTGATTGAAATCGACGGATTGATCCTGGATAGTCCAGGAGAGCGATAGATTCAGATTGGCGCCGCCAGTTACGTCCTCTTCAATAAACCAAGTTTTATTTAATGAATGACTAGTGATTGGACTGCCGGAGGTACCGTCAGAGAGTACCTGGTCAGCAACCCGAGCACTCATGAAATCTCCTACGAATCCATAGCTTTGAAAGGTCACGGGATTGTAGGTGGTTTTACCGACCGGAAGCGTGAGATATCCTGGACTCAAAAATCCTCCGGCAGGCATATGAGCCTTTAGTTTGCCGGAACCATTGGTTTCCACGAACTGGGTGGGGCCAACATTAGTAAAGGTATTATTGGTTTCCCCTGACGCAAAAACCTTGGTCATCGTCAAATCATTATTACCCAATTCTAGAATCCCCGCATTGAGGTTTAGGCTATTGTCTATAGCTGCTGTACCTTCTAGCATTTTCGGTCCCGTTCCAGCCATTTCAACATTATAATATCGGCCTCCTAGAACATCATCATCCAATAGTTGATTGGCTGCTCCACTGAGTTTCATTAAAGAGCCTGCGTTATTCATATTTATAACTGCCCTGGTACTGGTGTACTGTGCAGGATTCAACGCCTCAGACTCCAATGTGCCAGTCACATCCAACAAATCTATCCCATCTCCAGGGTAGGGGCTTGGATCGCCTGTACCGCCATTACCTAGAATACTTTTCTTGACTAGCAAATGACCATCTGTGTTGATGGCCAAGGTGAAGTTTTGGCCGAGTGAGTTATCATTTTTCAGGAGTAAATTTCCTTCCTGAATGGACATGGATCCATCTATGGTTAGTTTGCCAAAGAAATCACTAGCATTGCTGCTCCCCGTATTGGGAAAGCGAAGGTCAAAATCTGCTGCGAAGTTACCATAAACATTCAGGTGCCCCCCAGTACCAACAGTTAAGGTCTGAGCAATACCAGAGCCTAAACTATTGTAGAGGTAAAAGGTATCCCAGGCTCCATTGTAGTACATGTGCATGTTCAAAGTGGTAACTACCTTCAGTGGAGCAGTTAAGAAGTCCCATTGCAATTCCCTAAGGGTTATTTCACCAGCTCCCGTCATATTTCCACCGGCTGTGATCAGCCCAATTCGGTCGGCAAGATTCGGATCTACAGGAACCCCATTACCCAATTTACCATCTACATGTATTGTGCTTCCGCGTATGTCTAATAAGTAGTTAAAGAATGCACTATTGTCATTGGCAAATAGCTTAGCGCCAAGCTCAATGGTCAAACTGCCAATAATGAAAGCGCCGTGTCGAAAGTCAATGGTATGACCAGCCTGGATAACAATGTCCACCGTTGCACCTTGCCAGGCCGTGGTATTACCATCATAGGCTGTACCGGAGCCGTTGGCCGCATCATTGAAAAGTGCAGTGGTGCCCCCAAAGGTAGCCCAGGTACCGGAAGATTGAGAATATAGTGTAATAGCATGACTGGAAGAAATAGAAAGGAGGGTCAGCCATAGGCTGAGTACATAGGGATTATTGAGTGTCATAGTGTTTATGGTTCAGTGTTTGTTCAAAGGGTACCCTACAAAACTAGGAGACAAGCAGCTGAGATATCGGTAAGATGGATAAGTGTAGCTAGTAAATAAATAACAGTCCTGGAATGAGAAATAAGTGTTAGTCCAAGATATTACTAATCAGATGTGATCTGAGAAAAGGAAATATTAAATGAAAATCAATAAAAAAAATTGTGCCCTGCTTTGCGAAAGCCCATGGATGTAGAGGAAAAAGTTAACGTTCTTCTGAGGAAGTTTATGGCTTATTACAAATTGATTATAGATGAAAATTTATTCAAATTGACGCTGCTTTTAATTTATTTATTTTTATATATGAATTATAAAGGGTTGATAAGTGAATTTTTTTTGCTTAAAAATGGAACCTTCGAGGATCAGTCTTCGTTAATCGCAGTAAAGGGAAACTACACCACTTCCCACCTAACAATGTTCCTAACTTTACTTTGAGACGGACACCCTACGGTACCGAAAACGATTTCACTGATAGTGACCTTTGAAAAGACGTATCGCCTGTTGAAGTATTGAACCCCCAGTATATGTTGGACCATTGATATGAACAACCGCCCGGTTGATCTATCATTTTAATGCCTTGCTTTTGCTCCGCAGGGCAGTCACCAGCATATGCTACCAAAGCAATACGCTTATGAAACATACAGCCAAGTTCAACAAAAAACTGAAAGAGTTTTTCAACAAACATCGGAATAATCCGACTATCACTTTGATTGAGGCCTTTAAGGAAAAAGAGGGGATTCGGCAGTATCATATGGTCTTTCTTAAGCTAAAGTCTAAACTGGGTATAGACTATACTACTAAGTCGGCTAATGGCAACTACAAGTTCTACGTACCTTACTTAAAATTGAATCCGGACAATGCCTTTCAAGAGGCTTCGGGGCTTTATCCGCTGCGAGATCAAAGCAAACCATTTGCTTCAATCGATGAATGTTATGCTTTCCTGATTGGAAAATTGATGGATCGAATTGGCAGCTTACATGACCTCGATGAGTACTTGGACCTGGCTTAATCCCGGATCCTAATTGTCAGAAATTTAAGATGATTTAATAGGCAATTTGTTTTAGCATGGTATGTCGTCACCATGAAATTGTCACGACTAGGTTAATTTATAGATTATGGTTTCCACGAAGGGGTAATGAAGTCGTTCAGGGCCCCTTTCTTTTTCTCTTCCCAACAACACTTCTTCGTTTTCTTAAACACTGGGAACTTATCCTACCTTTGGAAAGTTCTCTATCCATGAGCCTTGTACAATTACATACTGAAAGATTACTGCTTCGCGAGTGGATACCCACTGACGTAACACTCATCCACCAAATGCTGGCGGATCCAAGAGTTGAGCCCTTTCATACTTTTCCTTCTCCTTTACCCTTAGACCTCATCGAAAAAACCTTAGCCGCTACCTTTGCTGATCAATCCAAGGAAAACCGGATGCACTACGGTTGGTCCATTATCTCAAAATTAGATGGTAAGTTTATAGGGGAAATTGGATTGGAAGGAGCAGTTGAGCGATTTAGGTCTTCCGAAATATTCTATACGATTCATCCTGACTTCTGGGGCAAGGGGATTGCAACTGAGGCTGCTCAGGAAGTAGCCAATTTTGTCTTTGGTGAGCTAGGGCTTCATCGCTTAGAGGCGGGAGTTGCGACGACAAATATAGGCTCGATCAAGGTGCTGGAAAAACTGGGAATGAGGCGAGAAGGACTCAGGCGAAAGATTTTACTAATGGCCGATGGTTGGCAGGATAACTACCTATACGCCATGCTGGAGGAAGATTATTTTCAGGAAGAATAGGAACGTAGAGGGAGTCACCTCACCATGCTGTTCTGGAAATCTCCAATGCACTGTCCCAATCCTTGCTCGGTGGATGTTCAATAAAGTACTCGCAGCGAACTCGATACTGATCTACTACTTTGTCCTTGGGGTTGAAGCGTAAAATTTGACGGAAAATGCTCAGGGCTTCCTTGAAGCGTCCCTGTCTGTACCAGTCTATGGCTTGATAAAAATTTAGCAAAGAAGCTAGCTTGCGGTCAGCAATTTCGGGATCTTCTTGACTGATCAGTTCGTAGATCGTAATGGCTTTCTCTTTACCCGGGACTCTTACCAAGTCGATTTTGCGAAGTGGGGTGTCATGCGGGTCAGATAGAGCATGATAAGTGTATTCGCTCAGCAGGATGGGTGTTCCAAAGTATTTGGTGAGTGCTTCTAACCTCGAAGATAAATTGACCGTATCTCCAATGACAGTAGTGTCCAAGCGATTTTCTGAACCTACAGTGCCCAACATCAACTCCCCGGTATTGATGCCTATGCCAAAATCAATAGCGGTTTGACCTCTACTAGAGCGCTCCCGGTTGAATGCCATCAACTCCTGCCGAAGGGAAAGGGCTGTCTGCACTGCCGCATCAGCTGACCGTTCATCTTCACGATCCCGGAATAGGGCCATAATTGCATCTCCAATGTACTTGTCAACAAAACCACCGTGACTTTGAATTGAAGGTTCCATTCGCTTCAGATAGCTATTGAGAAATTCAAAGTTTTGTACCGGGTTTAAGGATTCTGATAGTTTAGTGAAGGATCGTAAATCGCTGAATAAGACCGTCATAACCTTTGCGGTAGAATCTCCTAATTGAATATCTGAATAGCCCTCCTTACCTAATTCTTGCAAGAACTGAACGGGTACGAATCGCTTGATGGCTTGATTCAATTGTACTTGATTGTCCACCGATCGTTGTAGATCATTCGATAGTTCTTTGATTTGACTATAGGCTCTTGAGAAGCGAAAAGAAAGCAAGACGGATTGTGCAATGAAAAAAATGAAGACACCCAGGACCGACATATTATCGCTCCCCGTCAAACTAATGGAACTGTAATGTAAAATATCGTTTGTTACCCCTAGGACGAAGGCCAAAAAGCCCGCCGCAAATAGCCAGGCATTTTCTCTTTTGAAATAAATTGCCCGAATTTGACCAATTACGATAAACACTAATCCTAGTCCGGTAAGGGCTTGAAAATAGGAAAGGTACTGGGGGTAGAAACTGTTAGTGGTGAATACGATGAGGACGGAGTAGATGATCGATGGAATCGTAAGCATCCAAACTTGCCAACGAGCGTACTCTTTTGGAAAGATAGAGTGGATGTAGGACATGAAGAAGATGGTCCCAATGGTATACGTTAGATAGTCGATTTTAAACAAAATAAAATAAGCTGAATCTGGTGTCCAACCATAGGCAAGCTGCTCTCCTGTCAGTAGAGTCCTTATAGCCATAGCTAGAGATGCGATGGCGAAGTACAGCAGAGATTTGTTTTGCCGTCGAAAAAAGAAAATAATGAAGTGATAGACAGCAATGATTAATAAAACTCCGAATAAGAAGGCATCTACCATCGTCTGCCAAGAGGAAGCGGCTATAATTGCTCTGGGGGTGCCCATACTCAAGACCGTGGGAATGCCAATATTACGTGCATGGAAATTGGAAATTTGTAGAATGATTTCCAATTCATCCTCTTCATTGTCAAATATCAAGGGTAGATAGGAGTAGTCAGGACTAGCTTCCGGTAATTGACAAGCTACCTCTCCATTTTGATGGACTAGTTCTCCATTTAGTAAAACTTGAAAGGCGGAGTTGATCTGCTTTATAGATAGGGCCAACTTCATGCGGGGTAAACCACTGATTAGAAGCCGAAAACTAGCACAGCCTTGGCCATTCTCAAAGTAGCTCCCAATCGTTCTTTCTCCCCAGGTATCGGGAAGGTAAAGGGAGGATGTATTGGCAGGAAAACTATCCACTAATTCCCCAGGAACAAATGACCAATCCCCAATTAGTTTTACTTCTGGGTACAGGCTCGGATCCCAATCAATGAGTGATAATCGTCCACTTTCCGCCTCGGCAGAATAGATGTCATTTCCATTGGATGAGGCACAGGAAGTGAGCAGGAGTGATAGGAGGAGACTGCATCCAAACAGGATGTGGATAAAAGGATGTAAGCTAATGGTAGTTTTATGTTTCACAGTAGAACACCAGACTTTATAATAATAGTTGTGGCTAAAGCTTGTATTCCAATGGCTATCTCCTCCCCAGCCTTTTGAAAATCAAGCACAGTCGAACTCAACTCACAAAGTACAAAATGCTAGGCATTTCTACTTCACTTCGAATTCCAAGGTATGTATAAGTGATCTCGGGCCCATTTTTCAACACGTCCCTCCAATTTGATCATTCCCACGAGAACGGGGGTAAATGCAAAGATGATGAAAATGATCATCCATTCTGCCGAGAGGAACCCTTTGCCTAGGGCTAGGAGGAGCCCCGTAGCCAATGCAAAGCCTGACCAAGCCAGTAAAAGGAATAGTAAAGATTGGCCAATGATTAAAACCTGTAGCTGTTTCTCCGAAAGCCTTAAAGGTGCCTGTTCAGGGTCTTTTTTCTCTACATAATCTCGTAGGGCCGGCTTGCGATCTAGGTACTTCATGAGTTCCTGTCCAAGCATCAGTAGGGCAAGTAGAAACATTAGTCCTTCCAGGCCAGGAAAATAATCTCCAGCAGCCCATTTCATGAGCCATCTAGTAAAGTACATCCAGCCTACAACAAATGTTATGATTAGTAGGACAACAGGAAGATGGTAGTAAAATATTTTCAGCCAGCTATCGTGACGGATTTGGGCGGGTGTTTTAATGCGAAGATCCTGGAGCGTCTTGGGATAGAGGGTTAATGCATAGCCAGCAAAAACAATCAGGCATAGGGTAGTGATCGGACCTACAAGCGGTCTACTGTATAAGAAAGTGTAGTGCTGGATATAGTAGTATACCGCAAAACCAAAACCGATTAAAGCTGGGGCAGCAATCTGGAGGGCAAACCAACGTTTTTGCGATTTTTTCATGCAGTATATCAACTATTTTTGGCACATGGTCAATGTGAACTCCAAGGAATATACAGATGGTCTCTGCCCCATTTCTCCAACTTAAGTTCCATTTTACCAGCAATAATAATGACAGGAATGTAAAGAAATAGGATCGTCAACATAACCATGGCAGGAGGGAGGAATACCCTAGCCAGAAAGATGACTAGCGCGGTCACGATGGTAAATCCAAACCAAACTGTTAGCAAGAAAGCGAGGGACTGAGCGACAATAAGCAGCTTCAGTATTGGGCTTGAGAATTTAAGCTCTACCCGGTTTCGGCTTCTTGGGTGTAGGTAGTTCTTCAGGCCTTTCCTGCGATCTAAGTATTTCATTACTTCCTGCAATAACATCAAGAATGCTAGTACAAACATCAGTCCAGTTAAGCCGGGATAATATTCGCTAGCCGCCCATTTGATTGTGGCTTGTGAAAAGTAGAGCCATCCCGCTATAATAGCAAGTACCAGCAAGGCGATGGGAATGTAGATCAGGAGGGTTTTGGTCCAATTCAACTGTCTGAGCTCGCTTGGAGATCTGGTGTTGAGCAGCATCAGGGTTTTGGGGTAAAGAGTCAATGCATAAGCCGCAAAAACGGTCAAAGATAGAGTGGCAAGCGGCCCCAACAAGCCATTACTATACAAATAGTTATAGTTTTTAATGTAATAGTAGAGGCCAATTCCAAATGCAATCAGTGCCGGTGCAGCAATCTGCAAAGCTATCCAACGTTTTTGTGACTTTTTCATCCTATCCGGAAACTACTTTGTATGGAATTCAAACAGCTTCTAGGGGCGTTTCTTAAACTCTTCAACTAAGTCTTTTTGAAATCGATCAATCAAGGCTCTTTCCTCCTCAACTACACCAAGACTGGATTCGGCCACAGCTTCCAAGACTTCCACCATGAATTGATATTCCGGGTCTGGTCCCAGGTCAAAGCAAGCATGTAAGACTTTCTGGTAAAGCTCTTCCAGGTCATTTTCCTTCTTGGCTTCATAGTTGAATGACCAGATGATCTCCTTCGACCAAGGATGGGCTTTCAATATCTTCTCCAATTCCTGGACCTCCTCCTTCTGAATTTCCCCGTCTGCTTTAGCCAACACATATAGGAGTTCTCCAAAGGCATCGTAAAGCGCAATTTTGTTTCCGCTCATAGTGTATCAATTATTTTTATATACAAGAATACCAATTCCTTTCGATAAAGTTATGTACTGGTCTTACTTGACCAGCTTCCACGACTGGCTTTCTGCAGTAATATCCACATCCCACGACTGGGGTGGATTAGGGTGGTAACGTGGTTCTGCATCTTTTGCCGGAAAACGGGAGATGACCTGACTGAGTTGATCAAAGTTGGACCGCCGCTCCTCTGTGTTTAACTCTGTAATGATATTGGTAGTTTCGAAAGGATCAGCAATCAAGTCAAAGAATTTTTCAGCTTTTGCTTCTGTGCTGATATAGAGTTTGTATTGCTGATTCCGAACTACTCGATCTCTGAATACATATTGATTTTCCACGCCTTGATCCGTCAACTTAGCATTGTTCCCACCGCCCATGCTCAAGATCCATTCCCGCCCTTCCGTCTGTTCGAGATTTAATAGTGTTGATTTGAAGGAGCGACCATCTAAAGGGTACTCGACCCCGTCTATTTGTAGCTTCTCTGGGACATCGCCTCCAGCCAAATCCAAGAAAGTGGGGAGTAGATCCGTGAAATCTACCAGTGCTTGCGTGCTTTGATTAGGTTTGAGCTTGGCTGGCCAACTTACAATGAATGGGGAAGCAATTCCAGCTTCAATGGTTTTTGATTTTCCTCCATCGACGGCCTGCCCTTTGTAGTTCCCAATCAGACCCCGACTCGTGCCATTGTCTGTTGTCCATATGATTACTGTATTTTCTCTTTTGTTAACTGCTTCCAAGGCCGCTATCATTTCACCCAAAATCTTGTCGGTATATCTTACCATGGCTTTGTGTTTCCCGATTGGCTCGTCGGCCGATTCATCGGGCGTGTTGACCAAGGGGGGATGGGTTAGAACCATGGGGTAGTAGGCGAAGAAAGGTTCGTCTCTGTCTGCTTGCATGAAGTCAATCAGGAAATTCTTGAATACATCCGGACCGAAGGATCCTTGATAAGTTTTGCTGCTGTCCTTGGTGAAAATGTAAGCATCTTGAAACCGTTCAGCGCTAGCTGGGATGCCCGTTTCGTAGCCCGTCCACATGCAGTACTCCTCGAAGCCCGCCTTAAGGAGTGCGTCAGGTTCGACCCGAAAATCATCAATTTGCCATTTACCAGCGATGGCTGTGGCATAGCCTGCCTCTTGCATGTAGTTGGCGACGGAAGGATTTAGCCTTTCATCAAAATGAGCCCCACCTCCCCATCTTGGGACATCCCAATGGTTAACCCAGCCATGACGGAAGGGGTATTGACCGGTGAGAAAAGTAAGCCTGGTAGGAGTGCATTGCGGCATGGAATATACATTGTGAAAAAGCATTCCACTTTCTGCCAGTTGATCAATATTGGGCGTAGCAATGTCTTCGGCACCATAACAACTCACCCATTCTTTTCCCAGATCGTCCACCAGGATAAAAAGAATATTGGGACGAACCTCTGGAGGGGTGTTAGAGGTTGGATTATTGCAGGAAAAAGCTATTAAACAAACGAATGACAATATTCTAAGCATCTGTATTTTATGACTTTTTGCGGTAAAAATGAAGTAAGATATCATCCAATAGCGGCTTCCAATTGCTCCAATCGTGTCCTTTGGCTACTTCTTCATACGCCATTATATATCCCTTTTCTTCCAAAATACTTTTTAGTTTTCGAGCCGCTGGAGCGGTATCATTTACAGTACCTGTACTGAGGTAAATGTCAATGGGGAGTTTGGGACTTTGTTGATACGCTTCGAATATATCAGGACAGGGGTGTGGTGCCGGAGACTGAATGCCAACCTTCCCAAAAAGATCACTTCCATACAACCCAAAGTACATCGAATTGAGCCCTCCGAAGGAGAGCCCAAGTATTCCTCGACCTTGCTGATTCGTATCGGTACTATACGTCTGGTCAATTTTTGGTGTTAATTCTTTTCGGTAAAAATCAAGGTATTTGGGGTTACAAAGAAACTCTAACTCTCGGCGATTATCGTTTCTATTGTCGGGGCCAATGGCGTCAACTAAGACGAGTATGATTGGGTTTATTTTCTGTTGCTTGAGTAGCCGATCCGCAATTGTAAGAATATTACCTTGTTCTTTGTACCAATATCCATCAGTAATATATAGAACGGGATACGTCAAATCCTCCTGGTAACCTTTGGGGAGGTGCACCCAGTATTGTAAGTCATACCCCAGTAACTGACTTTTAATTCGATGCAGCTCGGTCGCGCTTCTGTTGAGGCCTGGACCCAATTCGTGCGGAAGTACCTGAGTGGGGCCTTCGCCAATGACCTCTTTCTTGACTTCAGCACTTGGCCGGTTACAAGCCGAAAACAGTAGGAGTACGATAAGATAGAAGAGACCTTTCTGCATAAGTATTTATTCAGTTATTATCGCAAGCGCTTCACCTCGCAGCCAACGGTCTAGCAATACCTGATTTCCACTTAATGGCACCAAGTGGAAACGTCCATAGGAAGCAAAGACCTCGGACTCCTCAATTCGTTCAATCATCACCCCTCGAGCATCCAGGTAGTTGGAGTGAATGAGATATATCTTCCCTGCTTTATTCAGTAAAAAGCCAACGTGGCTGGCATCAAAACCAATGAAATAGATACCCTTCTCTGTTAGCAAATACAGCTTTTCGATGTTCTCTTTTGTGCTCTTTAACGCCAAAGTTAGAACTAGACTAGTATCAATGGCCAAAGACTTCGCTTCATGAATCGGCAATTGTTGAGCCAGGCGATAGCGGTTGAGCTGTAAGCCCAGATGCTGAAGGGTAGTGGATACGAAATAGCCGCAAGCAATCTCCCCTTGTTGGGGTTGGGCGCTATGCCCTTCGAAAGACCAAGAGGTGCCATACCAATAAGGAATTATCCGATTGATGAGGAGGTCTGTGAAGACGCTGTCTCTGTTGGCCTTTAGATCACTGGCAATTAGCTGCGCTCTGACTCGTGCAACCCATTGCTTTATTTGGGGATAAGAAAGCAAACTGTCAGGTACTCGCTCAACGCCAACCAAGGCGAGCTCCTCCTCCAATGCTTGGATGGGAGAAGGAATACTATCCTGTGATAAACTGGGTTCTACGCTGGCTGCAGCCTTCTCCTGGCAAGACCAGAAAGCACAGCTGATCAGAAAACATAGCGCCCAGTTTATTCGCAACATGTTCTAGGGTTTTCTGGCTAGTTTGATTTTTTTAGCAGATTTACTCAATTTAGAATTGAATTGAGCAATATCCTTATCCACTAAATTCTGAAATATCTCCTTTACCTTCGATAGCCTTCCATCCAGGACATCTGCCACTTCTGCCTGTTGGTCAGTGGGTTTAAAATCAATTCCACTTCCATTCAAATCACTAGCCAATGCACTTAATCTTCCATACAATTTCATGGGGGAACGGAAGGCATCTTCCCTTGCTCCCGTGAGATGGATGTCATAGAGCGCGCCAGCTACTTCGTCGGCAACTTTCTTAAGGCGCATGGCTTCTGACTTTGATTTGGGCTTATCCAATGCTGGAATCATTTCTGTCAATTGCGCTCGAATCATTTCGACTTCATTGATCATACTAACTGCTGTATTCATGGCATCTCGCAATTCCAGTAGGAGATCCACCTGGGCCTTGATATCCTCCTTGGTACCATCTGTATGTGGATCTTTGAGCACTTCAACTGTCTTTTCGATCACTTTATCTTTTGCACGAAGGCGTACCGTATATTCACCGGGTACCACTCTTGGACCCAATTGTCCCATCCAGAGGTCAAGGTCCCAGGTCACCAAGGGCCGCCAACCTTCCCCATTGAGTTCTACCCAAGGACGGCCAGGAGGCGGGTTGAGCAATTTAGGCTTATCGGTGGGTTCGTAACGAAGGTCCCAGTGTACTCTAGTAATGCCGGTTTGGTTTTTTGTCTTGATTACGCGAATTATCCGTTTATCCGCATCCAGTACTTCAATTACGGGGGCTTGTTTCAAGGTATCTTCCAGGTAGTAATTGATATCAGCACCATAGACTGGATTTCGTCCGCTATTTAAGCTGGGGCCATCCGTCTTGATGCTCTCTTTGTTGTTAAAGCGATAGGCGGGCCGCTGGTCCATTAGAGCGATGTCTTCCCCTTTTGCTTGGAAAGCATAGTTTCGGATGGCTCCAACATTGTCGAGAATGTAGTAGCCTCGTCCGTAGGTGGCAACTACCAGGTCATCAAAGTGTTCCTGGACTTCTAGCCAATAAATAGGAGCGGGGGGAAGATTAGAGCGCAACTGCGTCCAATTTTTCCCATCATCGAAAGAAAGGAAAATGCCATTGTCCAGCCCCACATATAGCATGCCTTCCTGCTTTGGATCTTCCTTCACGACATGTGCAAAACTGTGCACAGATTTGGGAATGCCATCGCTAATTTTTGTCCAGGTTTGACCGTAGTCGCTGGTTTTATATACATAGGGATCGAAATCTCCCATTTGATGTAAATCGACGGTAATGTAAGCGGTTCCTGCATTGTAGCGAGACGGTTCGATATTGGCGATAGTACCCCAAGGTGGAAGATTAGGGATCTTACTCGTCAGATTGGTCCAATTCTTCCCTCCATCCCGGGTTAATTGTACCTGTCCATCATTACTACCCACCCAAATGAGCCCTGCTTCTAATTTAGATTCTTCAATGGCAAATAGCGTAGCTCCATCAAAGGTCATCAAGTTGTCTACAGCCACTCCACCAGAACTCTGCTGGTGATCCTTGCGGTTCAAGGTTAAGTCAGGGCTGATGATTTGCCAACTCTGGCCGCCATCGTCCGATTGATGAACAAATTGACTACCCACGTAGACTCTATGCTTGGTACTCGGAGAGAAACTCAAGGGGAAGTTCCAATGCCAGCGATATTTCATGTCAGCTGGTGCCCAGCCATAGCCAGCCTCTGGCCAAACGCGCACCTCACGGGCATAACCGGTTCTCTCATCATAAACTTCTAAGCCTCCATCGTAGCATCCTGACCAGACTATGTTATTATCATTCGGATCTGCTTTGGCAAAGCCGCTTTCACACCCCCCAACACCTTGCCACAGCCCAACTGGAATATAGCCCTGTAAGCTATTACTAGGACCTCTGTAAGACCAACCATCCTGCCGATTCCCATAGACATTGTAGGGAATCTGCTGATCCACCGATACGTGATACATTTGAGCGATCGGCAGTACGACCCGCTGGAAGGATTTTCCTCTGTTCAAACTTATGCTGGCACAACCATCATGAGCAACCATCATACGATCCGGCATGCTAGGATCAATCCACATATCGTGATTGTCGCCGCCGCCTCTTGGTGGTCTTTTCATCAGGGTTTTACCTCCATCTTCTGACTTACTAAAGCGGACGCTGAGGAAGTAAATCTCATCGGGATTATCAGGTGCCACGGTAATCCGGGTGTAATAAGGTGCTCTTTCATTGATGGTGTGATTCTGCGTGCGTAGTTCCCAGGTTTTCCCACCGTCATCGGATCGGTATAAGGCTGGGCTGTCGATCTCGAAGAGGGCATATACGATATTGGGGTTGCTATGACAAAGGGCGACCGCTGTTTTCCCGACTGGCCGCTCTTCTCCCCCTGGTAAACCATTCTCTGTCATGGCCTGCCAAGTATCTCCGCCATCAGTCGATTTATAGATACCCCCTCCTGGACCGCCACTGTTCAAACCCCAAGTGTTGATATGAATAGACCACATAGCAGCATATAGAATATCCGGATTCTTGGGATCTATAGCGAGATCGGCTGCACCGGTTCCTTCATCGACGAATAGGACTTGTTCCCAGGTTTGGCCCCCATCCTTCGATCGATACACACCTCGATCTTTTTGTGGGCCATAGGTGTGTCCTAGGGCAGCGGCATAGATGATATCTTGATTATGAGGATGTACAATGACCCGTCCGATACGACCGGATTTCTCTAAGCCCATTTTCTTCCAGTTCTTCCCCGCATCAGTAGATTTATAAATGCCATCTCCCATGGCGTGTGCTGGCCGGATTACGAAGGTTTCCCCAGTACCTACCCAAACTTGATTGGGATTGGAGGGGGCTAGGGCCACAGAACCGACGGAAGAAACGCTTTGCTTATCAAAAATTGGCCGCCAATTCAAGCCTCCATCACTTGTTTTCCACAGTCCACCGGAGGCGGCGCCGATGTAATTGATCATAGGGTCTCCGGGTACTCCGGCAATGGCAATAGCCCGATTACCTTCGGGACCAATAAAGCGGAAAGGGAGATGGTCGAAGGTGCTGGATTCGATCGGTTGTGCCTGCAAGAATAGGAAAAGGCAACTGCAGAACAGCGATAGGAAAAATCTATACATGTTTAAGTCAGTTTTTAGCTCGGATTATAGGTTAGGTAATGAAGTTCAAGTTCCATCCAATATAAAAACCTTCTCCGGAAAAATTATGCGTTCTTGATGATTAGCAGGATTGAGAGGGAAAGATCACTTCGGTTAGCCTCTGGGGAAACTAACTGATCTCAATCTGGAATTGCTCTAGAAGACCATGAATTCCATTCAATGAAAATTTAGCGCCCTTGATGCGATTTTGGTTGGGATCGATCCGGTAGGAGAGGGCGGTACGGAAGTCGGCCCCTTCTAAATTGGTTCGGTGAAAGTTGGCGTTAGTCAATTGAGAAAGCTCAAAATTGGCCCCTGATAGATCTGTTTCTTGGAATTCGACACTTTCTAATCGACAATCTAGAAACGAAGTATTGGAAAGTTTCTTTTTGTGGAAATTAGCGAAATCCAATTGGCATTCTTCGAATTTTAATTTCAGGAGGAAGTCGCTACAAGGCTGGAAGTCTACACCGAGCAGTTTACAGCTTTTAAAAGTGATATTTTTCAAGCCTGTTTCTTCAAGCTTGATCAGGCTCAGATTGCAGCCTTCAAAGGAACAATCGATAAAGTCGCTACCAGATAGATCTGTTTCCGTAAAATCACACTGTTGAAAGGTACATTCAACGAACTCCCTTTTGCTCAAATCCTCTTCTGCCAACTGTAAATCCTTGAAGGTCTCGTTTTCATAGTAAAAGCCGGTCATAGTCGGGTTTTAGCCTAAAGGTATTCTTTTTTGGCTGCTATCACTGCATAATCAGCGGCCAAGCGCTGGTGTGGATTTATCCTATATTGTCGGCCTTAGAACGCCCTCTTTAATACCCGCAAAAAGGTCCCTCTCCTTTATACGGCCGCCATTGACCAAACTAAATACCCGATAGAACTCCTGTCGTCCCCAAAGGACTCTATGTTGTGACGGTGTAAGCCGATCGAGGTTTTGGTAGATGGCGATCTGCGTCTGATGACACTGGATCGCAGCCCAGGCTGTCTCCCAATAGGACTCGGCATTGAGTTGAGTGGTGGTCATCCATTCGGGGTAGGGGAAGGCA
>ENA-UENX01000346-UENX01000346.1-marine-metagenome-genome-assembly--contig:-NODE-346-length-22279-cov-3.665783_pt1 | contig 22279 bp, 15 predicted proteins | sample MGYA00237875_ERZ529327 | MGnify/ENA primary metagenome ERZ529327 (study PRJEB26372, sample SAMN05368347) | marine metagenome | biome: cultured habitat; feature: ocean water; material: water; isolation... | reverse complement strand
AGGATCATCCGATTGGAGCATGGTATTGTACATCCCGGCTGCCTGTGTCATATTTCGAGGAACCAATAGATGGATACCTCGCATAGACTGAATCAGCATTCCCATTGGTGAGCCGGTATGCCAAATTCCTTCCAGGCGATGGCCTCGGGTCCGAATAATAGCTGGGGATATCTGTTGACCGTTGGTTCGGTATCTTAAAGTAGCTAGATCATCTGTAAGCGCAGAAAAAGCATAGGCTAAGTAATCCAAGTACTGAATCTCAGCAATCGGGCGAAGGCCTCGCATAGCCATGCCTATTGCCTGACCTACTATTGTCCATTCTCTAATACCTGTATCAAATACGCGTTCTTCTCCATACTTAGCTTGTAGTCCAGCAAAAGCCTGATTTACATCTCCAATTTTACCAACATCTTCCCCGAAGGCAAACACCTCATCATAGGCAGATAAAGTTTGATCAAAGAAGGTATTCAGGATTTCAAACCCATTTTTCACTGGCGCATCCTCCTCATATACTGCAGGAATTACCGGTACCTTTAAGGCTGATTTGTCGGTTTCACTGTATAGATGGGGATGGTATCTCCGTTTTAGCTCTTGTTGCTTCGCCGTGATCCAGTCGAGGAGAGTTGTTTTGCCAGCGTGCTCTTCCTTGCGGATGAGTCGCTGCATTTTTCTTGCACTCCTCAATAATTCACTTAGCACGGGATCCATTAATTCTTCTAAGTCTCTGTTGATTGCCAGTGCCCCTTCTTTTTCCGATGTATATTGAAGAATAGTCTGGTATATATCTCTGATCTGCTTGAGTTCTGCGGAGTTAGGAGTGATAAAGGCTGTCCAAGCTTTCTTCTTACCTTCCTTGACCTGGTCTTTAACCTTGATTTTGATGGCATCTAATTCTTCTGGAGTGGCTAAGGCATTGGTTAGAATCCAGTTCTCCATATGCGTTATGCCGTCCATCTCTTTTTCCCAATTCAGGCGTTCCTTTGATTTGTAGCGTTGATGAGAACCAGAAGTGGAGTGGCCAAAGGGTTGGGTGCATTCTCGAATATGAAATAGGGCCGGGATATGGGTTTCTCTAATCTTTCTGATGCCCTGTTCAAAAACTAGACAAAGCTTTTCATAATTCCAGGCTTCTAGCGTATAGATGTCGAGGCCAGTACCTGATTCATCATAGCGGAACCCCTCCAGTACGGTCGAAATGTTTTCCTTCGTAGTTTGGTATTTAGCGGGAACTGAAATGCCATAACCATCATCAAAAATGACAAAAGCGATTGGGACCTGCATCACCCCTGCGGCATTCACTGCTTCAAAGAAAACGCCTTCAGAAGTGGTAGCATCACCAAGTGTACAGAAACTTACTTCTTGCCCCTGGCGAGAGAAATCAGATTGATGAAGGCTTTGGTTTTCCTTATAGGTCTTTGAAGCGAGTGCTAAACCTAAGGCATGTGGGATCTGCCCCGCTAACGGTGACAGAGAACTTGCCACGTTATATAGGTCTTTAAGAGCAAGCCAATTGCCGGCCTCATCAACTAGCGGAGTACTGAAATGATTATTCATTTGACGGCCACCGGAGTAGATGTCATTTTGAGTATCGGCGTACAAGGCAGTAAACAATTGTTGGGCATTGGCCAGTTCCTTGGCAAGCATGAAGGTCTGATCGCGATAATACCCTGAATAAAAATCTCCCTTTTGGAAAGCCCTTGCCATCGCTAGCTGTGGAATTTCTTTTCCGGCACTACCTAAACCAAACTTGGCTTTCCCGGAAAGGACCTCCTTTCTCGTTGTCCCGCTGATTTCACGACTTAAACAAGCCCATTCGAAATCTTGTAATACGTTTGATTTGAGGTTCTTGGGAGATATTTTTTGCAGGTCTATCGCTGTCATCTATTGGATTTTGGCGGAGAAGTCGTTCGAAATTACCCCTGAAAAAATTCCTGGAATTTCGAACAACTTCAATCAATAATTTGGTTAAGGCTAAGTAGTTAGTAGAGGTAGATCCTCTGTGGTGGTGTTTGGCTATTAAACTTTCTACTTGGTATCAAGGGGACAACCCGTATGTATCGGTGAGTGTCACATCCTTCTAATTAAGGATGTTTATTAATAACAACAACACAAAAATATAAAATGATTAGTAAACTCTCAAGTAATTAGAGAGAGTTCTCAATTAATTGGTGTTGTTTTACATTTTCATTACATTGTGTAAGGAAGGGTAGTTGAATTAGACTATGGGTTTTTATTGGCACTGCCCAATTGAAATTCGGTTACTTAAGACCTATGTTGGGCTTACTTTCATTAGAGGATATTGAATGATGATCTCATTGAGGACAGGCCTGAATTAAGATATGCGACTATGACAAAGAAAAATCCCAAGCGCAGTCCTGGACGACCTACCGAAAAACAAAGCGCGAATTTAGATGACATCCTGCGGGTGGCGATGAAGTGTTTTGCCAAAAATGGTTATGGTGGGGTGAGTTTGAGTAGCTTGGCTAAAGAGGCAGGGGTGGCGGATTCATTACTACATTATCATTTCAAGAGTAAAGAAAATATCTGGAAAAGGGCCTTGCAATTGGTGGGGGGCGAAATTTTCAAGGAATTGAAGAATTTGGTGCCTTTGATTAAAGAATTAGATGGAGTACAGCGCCTAAAGATATTGAACCGTCAGATTGTGTATATCTCAGCTCGGAACCCGGAGTTCCAACAGATCATTGTCCAGGAGGTTTTCTCCAAAACAGAACGCTCAAAGTGGCTGGTAGAGGAGCTGTTGATTCCCATCTATTCCTTCCATGAATCCGTGCGCAGAGAGGAACAAGAGAAAGGTACTATCAAGAACATTCCTCCGGCAAATTTGGTAAGCTTTATGTTCGGTGCCATCACGACCTTCTTTGCCAGAACTTACCAAATGGAAACCCAATTTGGAGTCGACTCCTATGACGAAAAGGAAGTCGAACAACATGCTGACCTGATCAATGATCTAATATTTAATGGGCTACTGATCCGTCAGGATACAGATAAGAAGGAGGGGTAGTTTTTGGCTTTGTCCTCGTTTGAAACTAAAGATTGGTGCTTATTGATATGGCTTGTCCTGTTTTCCTCAGGAAGGAAAATTTGGGAGCCTCACAGGTGGGGCAGCAGTAGGTTTCTGGCAATTGCTCAAAAGGAGTCCCTTTAGGAATACCTTGAGCTGGATCACCATAAAGGCTATCATATTGGGTCCAACAAGCGGGACACTGATAAATGTCCATTTCTACACTTTCCTTTGGATCTATCTCTTCGGAGATATGACTAACGACCTTGGTAGCTTCTCCCAACTGATCAAAATATAACTGACTCAATTCCATCAAGAGGGGCGGGAGATCAATCTTATCCACATCTTGGGCATAGGTTTTATATACTCTGGTGTTGGGGTCAAAGTTCTGACTGTACAGAACGTTGTACGTAGGCCTTACCTGAAAATCGCCCACTATGGTTGGTTGTGGATTCTTTACAATGACTACGGAAGTGAAGTTTTTTCCGTAATAGCTGCTAACGCTAAAGGTTAGCCCATAGGTGCTGATGTCATTCTGATCAAAATTGCGGACCATGAAGCGCTTCAGTTCAAAGGCATCTGTATCATCGACTGGGAGGTGCCAGTTGAGTTCCAGAGAAGAGTGACGAACATTAATGCCATTTTTACCCAAAAACTTTTCCCAGGTGATTTTGTGTTCTGCAGGAATCCCTTTGACAATGAAAGACTTCCAAGGCGTGATGCAGATCTTTCCGATTTTGCAAGCCAGGCAAAGGTCGCACATGGCCTTCAGGAACCTCAAATTGTACCTATTGTCTCGCCAGTACAGTCCAAGCCAATATTGATCGAGTCCCATCCTATTCATCCCTTCATAGTAAGGGAAGGGGTAAAAAGGTATAGATAGGCCTTCGTCGAAAGTACGGTTGTTGGTATCCACAGAGTTATTGACCAAATGGAACAGGTCATCAATTCTATTTGCTTCCTCGTAAAGTTCTTCAATACTTTGTGCTATGGTAGCAATGTCCCAAGTGTGGATCAGTACCGGATAGTAATCTTCTTTTTCATATTGAGGTAAATTGAGATGCAGGTACCAGTAATCGTCGTGCGGAGAAGCAATGAAGTTCAGGTTGCCAGTAAATAAAGGGACCAAGCGTTGTTGTGGATCACAGATATTGATTTCTAAGGTAGGTTTGTAACGAAACTGCTCTAGAATGTATAGGTAGCTAGTACCAGTCAACCAAGGCGTGCTAGGGAAGATCTCAGCTGCTCCGTAAGAGCAAACAATGTTTTGATATTTCTTTTTGCTTAGCTCTTCAATATTAAACTGAGGAAACTGCGCTTTAACCAATTCTAGTTTTTCGGTTTTGGGGAACAAAATATCTTGACGAGAACCAAAATGGAAGTAGTCCAGGCCACTACTTTCGATCAAATGGATGATCTGCTTGAGTTCGCTTGGTGATAAAACACCTCCTTTGATTAGTATTCTCAATAATTCACTAGCCATTGTCTTGCGATTTGTCGGATGATTTAGGTCGTGATGAGTTTGCTATGTCGGCTCAGTTCGCGTAGGATTACTTTCACCTCAGGCTTACAGCTGCCACAACCCAATCCTGCACCTGTGGCATTGCACAATTCCTGGAAATCGTGGCAACCTTCATTTATTTTTTTCTCCAAATTCCCCAGGCCAACATTATTGCAACTGCAAACGAGTCTACCTACTACGGGCTCTTTGGCTTGTTGTACTCTGAGCAGTTCATTTCGCTTATCTGACAGCTCTATGCGGTTTTCGATTAGATTTCTATACTCAGCAAATTCCGCTTTATCTCCCATCAGAATGGCACCGACCAATAGATCATTGTGGATAATGCACTTTTTGTAGTACCGTTCTCGAATATCCATAAATACGACCTCCTCGTAGGACGGATCATTTGCAGGTACGTTGATGGTGCCAATACTGCAAAGATCAAGGTCATCGAATTTGAGGATGTTCATTAAGGTGGAACCTTGGTAAATGCTAGAGAGGTCTCCATTGATGAATTTCGCTGCTATATCTGCTTGTTGTTCCGCTGCTGCGGTTATGCCATACAGTTGTTGTTTAAACTCGGCCACTTCCCCCACTGCAAAAATGTTCGGGTCTGAAGTTTGTAAGTAATCATTGACAATAATTCCTCGGCTACAGTCGATACCTGCATTTTTTGCCAACTCGATATTGGGACGAGTCCCGATCGCGAAAACTACGGCGTGACTGCTGATGGTCCTTCCACTCTTTAGGGTAATCGTTAATTGATGTTGATCGTCCTCTTGAAAGATGGTACTTACTTCATTATTGAAGAAAATGGGAATACCTCGCTCACTTACATCTTCAGCCAGGAGCTTACTCGCTACCGTATCCAATTGACGCTCCATCAGGCGAGAGGCTCTTTGAACCAAGGTAATCTGTATGCCGGTTTTCTTTAAGGCGGCGGCGATCTCCAGTCCTAATAGTCCTCCACCTACGATCATGACCTGCTGTTCCTTGGGAGGGAGTCCTGTCTCTTTCAAATAGTCCTTTAAGCGGTCTGCATTTTCTTTGTGCCGGATGGTGAAGACGCCTGGCATTTGCAGAGGGACATCTCTAGGAACGAAAGGCCGACTTCCCATAGCTAGAATCAACTTGTCGTAGTGGTATAGATCGCCATTGGCATCTGTCACGGTCTTTTGCTCTTTGTTGATATTGCTGATGCCCAGGCTAGGGATCAGTTCAATATTAAGTTCATCAAGCTGATCCTTCTTTAACTTCTGCAACTGCTCCCAACTAAGATGCTCGCTGACATATTCTGGCAAGAGCACTCGGTTATAGAAAGGGTGAGGCTCCAATGAAAAGACCTGCAAGTGATCCACTGGATTGAGCATGCGATAAGTATTTACAAATCGATAAGCCGCTGCGCCAGCCCCCACGATTATCACCTTTTGAGGTGCCTGCTGGTACTTTTTTACTTGCACGGCGCTATACTTGAAATCTGGTTGTTTGGAGCTGGGGTCAAGCAGGGGATTAGTTAGATTATTAGCCCTGCCAAAGTCATTTTGCAATATTTTGCCCCAGTGCATGGGAAGGAAAACTACCCCTTCTCGGTTAATATTAGAGATACTGATCTTCACCCGAACTTCCCCTCTCCGGCTATTAATCACCGCTAAATCATCTTGCTTTAGGCCACGGACAGCGGCATCGATCGGATGCATGCTTAGAAATGGGGTACCGATATGTTTAAGTAATTTATTAACCTTACCCGTTCGAGTCATGGTATGCCATTGATCTCTAATTCTACCAGTTGTTAGTACGAGCGGAAAACTGCTATTGGTGGGCTCGGAGATCGGTAGGATATTAGCGGGCGTATTAAACCAAGCTTTTTGCGTATGTGTATAGAACTTCTTGTCCATAAAGAGGCGAGCGGTACCCGGATGATCATCGAAGGGAACCGGAAACTGGAATGTACCTTCTTCCTTAAGGCGTTGGTGGCTTAGACCGGAGATGTCGATATTGGTCCCTTTTGTCAATCGACAATGTTCGTCATATACTTCACTGCTATTATTGTAATCAAAACCTTCATACCCCATCTTTTGAGCAAAGCGCCATAATATTTCCGCATCTGAAAGTGCTTCTCCGGGAGCCTCCATGGCCTTAGGGACGAAGCTGATTCTTCGATCTGAATTAGTCATCGTACCTTCCTTCTCAGACCAGCCTGCGGCCGGTAATACCAGGTCGGCATAGGCTAAGGTGTCAGATCGTTTGGAGATATCTTGGACAACTACAAATTTGGCTTGCTCTAAGGCCTTTTCTACTTTTCTAGCGTCGGGTAAACTGACGACAGGGTTAGTACAAATGATCCAGATGGCTTTTAGCTTTCCCGATTCCAAGGCGTCGAACATCTGGGTAGCGGTTAAGCCTGGTTTTGCGGGGAGATCTGGTACGTTCCAGAAATCGGCAACCTCTTGGCGGTGCAGTGGATTGGAAAGTACTCGATGAGCGGGTAAAAGGTTCGCCATTCCTCCTACCTCTCGTCCGCCCATAGCATTAGGTTGCCCCGTCAGTGAAAATGGCCCACTTCCTGGTTTTCCCACTTGGCCTGTGATCAGGCTAAGGTTCAATAGTGCGTAATTCTTGTCTACGCCGTTAGCGCTCTGGTTGAGTCCCATGGCCCACATAGAGATGAAGCCTTTAGCTTGGCCAATATACTGAGCTGCTAGGCGAATATCCTCCACTTTCACTCCACAAAGCTCTGCTGCCTTTCGGAGAGAGGTGCGCATAATCAGCTGGCGATAATTTTCGAAGAATTCGGTATGCTCATCAATGAAGGCCTTGTCCCACTGTTTGGTTTCGATGAGCCTCCGAGCGATGGCATTGTAGAGTACAACGTCTGTGCCTGGCTTGATCTGGAGGTGCAAATCGGCGATGGAGCAAGTTTGGGTACGGCGTGGGTCAACTACCACTACCTTTATTGCAGGGTTTTCTTCTTTTCTTTTTTCCAATCTGCGGAATAGGATAGGGTGGCACCAGGCAGGATTAGCCCCTGCGATCATGAAGCAATCAGCCAGCTCGATATCTTCATAGGCAATGGGCACGCTGTCTTCGCCGAAGGTCTTTTTGTAACCCACTACGGCAGAACTCATACAAAGCCTAGAATTGGTATCAATATTGTTGGTCCCTATGAATCCTTTGGCAAGTTTGTTGACGAGATAGTATTCCTCGGTTAGGCATTGACCTGAAACGTAAAAACCAACACTATCGGGGCCATATTTATTGATCATGGATTTGAAAACGGCAGCTGCTCGGTCCAGGGCGGTATCCCAATTAACCCGTTGCATGGGATGATGTCGATTCCACCGCATTTGTGGATAGCGAAGCCGATCACTGTAATCCTGTACAACATAGTGTAGGTTCATTCCTTTGGAGCACAACATGCCTTTATTGACCGGATGATCTGGATCTCCTTCCACTTTCATCCGTCCTCTGCTGTCTTTTTTGATCAATACCCCACAGCCAACGCCACAGTAGGAACAAGTCGATTTTTGTGTTGTGTACTTCATATGCTGGACTGGTCTTTTCTAAAGAATGGAAAAGTCATCAATGCCTCCAGCACTGTTGAAGTAGTTAGCTTCAGCTACCAGTAGGCTAAGGCAATGTAAACTGCCTGAGAACAATTGTTGAAGGAAAAATCGATCTAAAATCTAGCTCTGTAGGTGGGTAGTTGAGCCCACAGGACCTGCATATGATATGCGGATTGGATGATACAAAGTTAGGGGAAACCGACTAATGCTCCAAGAAATCGATCAGGTGCTTGCGATAGTGGTAGTAATCTGGGTGGTTCAGAATCTCCTTGCGATCACGTGGACGTTCAAATTCTATATTGAGAATGTCACCCACTTGTGCTCGGGGACCAGAGGTCATCATAATGATTCGATTGGCCAGGAATATGGCTTCATCGACATCATGGGTGATTTGTATGGCGGTAATCTTTTCTTTTTCCCACACCTCCAACAATACATCCTGTAGCGCAGCTCGGGTTAAGGAGTCGAGCATACCAAATGGCTCATCCAGCAATAAAATCTTTGGGCGGAGTGCAAAAGCCCTGGCAATGCCCACCCGCTGTTGCATTCCTTGGGAAAGTTCACTGGCTTTTTTGTGGAAAGCATCCTCCAGACCAACTTTGCTTAGATAGTATTTACAGATATCCTTCTGCTCGCCTTTAGAAGCATGGGGGAAAACCTGCTTCACACCCAAGAGCACATTCTCCAAGGCAGTCATCCATGGAAATAGACTGGGAGCTTGAAAGATCACCCCTCGGTCTGGCCCCGGCCCAGCAATCGGGAATTCATTGAGATAGATATTTCCACCAGAGATATTATTCAAGCCAGCGATCATGGTTAATAAAGTGGTTTTCCCGCAACCGGAATGTCCAATGATCGAGACGAATTCTTCCTTCATGATCTGGAGTTGCAAATCCTCCAGTACAACATAATCACCCTTGGGTGTTGGATAAATCTTAGTAAGATCTTTTATGTTGAGCATAACATCTCTCAAACTAGCGGCAGAGGGATGCGTGATACTTCTAGCAGTCATATGATGTCTGATTAAGCCTGGCCAAGGCTGGGAGTGATTACTCTCGACCAGCCAGGGTGGATTATTATCGATAGGGTTTGTTCCAGATTAAGCTCGGCCCTTTTTCCTTCTGAAAAATGGGAAGGATCTGCTATTAGGCATCATCGGCTTATAGTCAGGTAAAATGAATTCTGCCTTCTTTTCCAGCTTCGCTGCTTCCCCAAGGTCCACGAGGTAGTTGAGAATGGCCGTCCTGACCTCCTTAAACTTAGGGTCAGAATTGAGGGCTTTCTTGTCTCGTGGCCGATCCAATTCAATCATATACTCCGGGCCTAAAGTTGCATTCGGGCCGGGGTTCAAAGGAATGATACGATCTGCCATGAAAACTCCTTCGTCGACATCATTGGTAATTAACAAAGCAGTACGTCGATTGGCGCTCCATATTCGCAGTATTTCCTCCTGAAGCACACCTCGAGTTAAGGCATCCAAGGCACCAAGTGGTTCATCCATCAATAGCATCTCAGGGTCCATGGAGAGCGCACGTGCAACCGAAACCCGCTGACGCATCCCTCCCGACAACTCCTTAGGAAGCTTATTCTTTGCAGGAGAGAGGTGCACCATTTCGATGAATCTTTCTGTATGTTCCGTAATCTGTTCTTGAGACCAGTCCGGATGAACTTCCTTTACAGCCAGCGCTACATTTTGGAATACATTTAGCCAAGGTAAAAGGGAGTAGTTTTGGAAAATAATACCCCGCTCATGGCTTGTTCCCTTGATGGGCTTCCCTTTGAATAATACCTCCCCTTCATCCGGTTCCAGGAGGCCACTAATAAGATTGATGAGGGTGGTTTTTCCACTACCAGTAAAACCAACGATAGCTAGAAACTCACCTTCTTTGATCGTCAGGTTAATATTGGAGAGTACTTCGGTTCGGTTTTCTCCTTCTCCGTACCATTTACTTACATTTTTGAACTCAACTATATTTTCAGACATCTTGGATGGTATTAAGTGTTGATGAGAAATAGGTACAAAGCTTCCGATTACTGCGTTTCAAAAGAAACCGATTGTTGAACAAAAAGCATTACACGATCCAAGAGGAACCCAATAATACCAATCACGAACATTGCTACGATGATCTTTGCGTTTGAGTCATTGGCGCCATTCTGAAACTCTTCCCATACGAATGAACCCAAACCAGGACTCTGTGCCAATAATTCAATGGCGATCAATACCATCCAGGCTACAGAAACGGTGATGCGGAGTCCAGTAAAGATCAATGGTATAGAAGAAGGGATGATGATCTTGAAAATCTTTTTTCCCAGACTTAGCTGTAGCACTTTGGCTACGTTCATATAATCCGTCTTAACACTGGAAACACCCAGACTTGTGTTTACCAAGGTAGCCCACATGGCACACAGCCCCACACTGATAGCGGCGATGATAAAGGACTTGTCTAACTCAGGATCTCTAATCAAGGTTTTAACAATCATGAAAACCAAGAGTAGCCATACCACCGGAGAAACAGGCTTGAAGATTTGAATCAGCCAATTGAAGGCAGTTTTTAGATTTTCATTTAAGCCCGTAATGATCCCAATTGGAATAGCAATGAACATCGCTAGTAGAAAGCCAGCAAAAACGGTCTTGATACTGGTGAGGATCTGATCAATGAATGAGGGACGACCTGTGTATTTGATAGGTTTGAGGCCTTGAGCTTTTCGGTCGGCATTAGTGGTGGCAACCTTCGCTTTGAACGCTATTTTCTTCGCGCTAATGGACAAGTGGTCGGCCCATAGGTTTTGGGCAGCCACGATCACTTGCTGGGGAGAAGGGAGTGTGTTGGGTTGACAGCTCACATCTCCGGAAAGGATACAGGCTTCCATTTGAGCGGCGGCTTCAGCACCTTGCTCGGTTCTTGCCTTTTCAATCTTGGCCGTGGCTTCAATATTGAAAAGATAATTTGCGCCTAGATGCCATAGCAGTACGAACAAAACGATGGAAGCCAAGGATATCAAAGCGTTCTTAAGAATAGCCTTGGAATCTATTTTGGGAAGTAGGCCCTTGAGTACCTTCATCGGAGAGAAAGTGGCACCCGGTTTTCCCATGGCTTTGGTGGATATTCCAATATCACTCATGTTAGGCGGATTTACAGTTTTGAAGAGGTTGAGTTACGGATAGTAGCTAGGTAAGCAAAGAGACAGGGAGGCTTGAACCATAGGCCCAAAGCCTCCCTCTCTAATTTCACTCGTTATTGTACGTTGTCTTTGTTCCCGATCTTGAAACTATTGATATAGCCAAGCGGGTCTTTACCGTCATAGTTTTTACCATCTATGAAATCTGCAGTTGCAGGTTTATAGCCATCTGTTTCTGGGATGTCTGAAGCTTCTAATTTGCCTTCAGCAACTAGTGCTTCCGCAGCGATTTTCCAGATATCAGGGCGATAGATATCCTTGATTGTCTCGTGATACCAGCTATCAGGCTTAGATTCTGGAATTTGTCCCCAACGACGCATCTGCGTAAGGAACCAGATTCCGTCAGAGTAGAAAGGATAGGTCGCATTATAGCGGAAGAATACATTGAAGTCAGGCATAGAGCGCTTGTCTCCTTTTTCGAATTCGAAAGTACCCGTCATAGAGTTTGCGATCACAACAGAGTCAGCACCTACGTACTCGGATTGAGAAAGAATACCCACCGCCTTTGGACGATTACCTGGCGTATCTAGCCACTTACCGGCGCGAATCAAAGCCTTGGTTACGGCAGTTGCAGTATTAGGATATTTTTCAACAAAGCTCTTCGTCATTACGAATACTTTCTCCGGGTTGTTTTTCCAGATATCGTAGTTAGTCGTTACGGGTACTCCGATTCCTTTAAACACGGCTTGTTGGTTCCAAGGCTCCCCTACGCAGTATCCATAGATCGTACCTGCTTCAAGGGTGGCGGGCATTTGCGGAGGAGGGGTAACGGAAAGCAACACATCAGCATCTACCTGACCTTGAATGTTATCAGCAGTGTACATACCCGGGTGGATACCAGCAGCGGCTAACCAGTAACGGATTTCATAGTTGTGTGTAGATACAGGAAATACCATACCCATTTTGAAAGCTTTACCGTCATTCTTGTAAGACTCTACTACGGGTTTGATGGCATCCGCCGTAATTGGGTGAGCGGGTTTACCGCCATCCATAGGTACATGTGGCTTCATTTGACTCCATACTTCGTTGGATACCGTAATACCATTACCATTCAAATCTATAGAGAAAGGCGTAACCAGTTCTGCTTGTCGCCCAAAGCCAGCTCCGGCAGCGATCGGCTGTCCGGCTAACATATGCGAGCCATCTAACTGACCATCAATCACACGATCTAGTACATTTTTCCAGTTTGATTGTGCTTCAATGGTCACGTACAGACCTTCGTCTTCAAAGAATCCCAACTCCTTGGCGATAGCCAATGGAGCCATATCTGTTAGTTTGATAAAGCCGAACGTCAACTGTGGCTTTTCGATGGCTAAGCTACTTGATGAGCCTACACTAGCTTGTGCAGTATCCTCGGTACTTACTTTTGGGTTTCCTCCGCAAGCGGTAAGGAACATAGCCAGTAGGCCTAGGTAAATAAGGCTTAACTTTTTCATTTTATGTATCATTTTGATATTAGACAAATAGGTGTTGGTGCGCTAGAGATGGGAGAATTAGACTTAGGATTCCCATTTATTGCCCGGGGAGCAATAGCCATGCTGCACTAGCGAAACCAGTTAAATTGTAGTGGTGGATTATCTGGAAGTGGTAAGGACTCCAGAAGTTTTTTGTTTGTTATGTACCCCCAGTGGAGTAAAAATATTTATTACTTCTTTTCTTTCTTTTCCGTCTTCAAAAGGGTTGGCTTAAAGGTGATCATCATCCAAGCCCATTGGTTGCTCTTTACATTCCCTCCTCTTAGGTCTAGCATGGTATCCGTTGCAAATAATTGAGAGAAACCAAGGTTGAAAGAAGCACCTTTCCCAAGTGGTAAAGCGTAGACCAAATCAATTTCTGTCCCCATCATGCTATTCAATTGATCTCCTTTCTCATCGAACTGCTTGGAACCTAACATAAACTCATGGATGTTAGCTACTAAAGCACCTTTAGGTAAGGCAAACTTAGTTTTAAGGAAAATATCTGTTACCCCAACGTTTCCATTAGCTGGTCCTACAAAGAAGTAATCCATAAATCCGTTATGGGCGTGATTGGTCCCGTAATCCGGAGAAAAATTGGTGACGTTGGAAGTGTTATCATCATCATCTTTTCCTGAGATGTATTCCACTCCAAGCGTGATCGGTGTTAGGTCCGTTTTTAAGGTAGCCCTTACACCAGCTAGGATTGCATTTACATTATTAGCGCCAACTTTACCCGTTTGATAGTAGAAGTCACCCGCCAGGACAATGCCACCCACGTTGATCGATGGAATAACTCCAAAGGTTTGCTTATAGGAAAGTGTAGAATCTGCTTGCTGTGTCCCTGCGTTCAAGGCCAGCAGAGATATGCTCCCCTTGTCAAATTTCTGGTTGTACCATCCATACTGTAGCGTCTTGTAATTGCCGCCTACAGAATAGAAGGATGCGCCTACATTCTGAATATAGGCCGGTTCTGGAACGTCATCGTCAGAGTTGAAGGCGAAACCTGCATGGAACTTCGTCTTACTTTCTTTTTTCTCATAGACGAAAAGCAATGCATCATGTCGTCGACCTTGTTGCGCCCATTCCAAGCCTCCCAAAAACCGTTGGTTGTCATAGGAGATGATTTGGCGGCCAGCTTTGATAGAGAAGGTTTTGTTGACGAAGTACTGTCCCCAAGCCTCACTTAGGAAAGCATTGCCATCTTCTTGCTTAAAAATTTGGCTCGTTTCTCCCCACATGCGAACGTCCTGCATGGCTACTCGAAACTTGTACTTGTCGTCTGTAAAGTCAAAATAGAGACGGCTGCGCTGTTCGGTAAAAAAAGCGGGATCTTTTCCTTTGCTAGTAGGTGTCTTGAAACCGTTGCGGTATTCTGTCCGTGGGCGAACCTCCGCGCTTAGTGTGAATTGCGCCTGACTGGTATGGTAGGTCATAAAGGATAGAAAAAGGAGACCTACGAGTCGTTGAAAGGGTATTCTTTTTTTCATTAGTTATGTTTTTAAATGAAATAGACTTACCAGGGGCTCTTTTTTGTTGAATGTCATTATTACAAAGGCAAATCTAAGTAATATTTCTTTATTACGTAGAAAAATACTTAAAAAATACGTAAAAATATTCTTGCTTACCTACTTGTAGTGAGGTTTATATGCTGTTGATTTATCGGTAAGGAGTTGGTTTATAGGGAGTTTTGCTAATTGGGAGGAGTGGCCCTAGATACGTAGTACAGCACCTAGACCTAAACAGGATTAATATGGAAAGAATGAAAAGAGGATGAGGATATGCCCCGAACCTAGATCAACCCTAAAGACTTTGCCTTTGCGGAAAGTTCAGCGATGTTCTTGACTTTGAGTTTCTTCATCAAATTGAAGCGATGCGCCTCAATGGTTCGGACACTCTTATTCAAGTTACTAGCGATTTCTTTATTACTAAAGCCTTCTAGCGCCATGTCCATCACTTGTTTCTCTCTCTTGGTTAAGGTAATGGAAGGGGTTGGAGGAGAGGCTGGATTACTACTCGGGCCAGAGGTGAGATTCTCTAAGTATTTGTTAGCCAGGATTTGTGAAATATCTGCACTAAAGTATTTTTCACCATTGGCTACCATGTGTATAGCACGTAGGAACTCTTCCTTGGAAGTGTCCTTTAACAGATAGCCGAATGAACCGGCTTCAATGGATTTCAAGACATATTCCTCCGAATCATGCATGGATAATACAATGGGCTTGGTTGTAGAACCGGATTGAATCACATGCGCTACCGTATCGATACCATTCAGTTCAGGCATCCTAACATCAATAATGGCTAGATCCGGTTGTTCGGAGGCGATCTTGTCCAAAGCTTCTCGACCATTTGCTGCTTCTGCAATTACTTGTAGGCTATCGTCACTTTGCAGCAAGGCTTTAATACCGTTTCGCACTAGTTCGTGATCATCCGCTAATAGAATGGTTATTTTTTCGGTGGTGGTCATGAATTTGGTCCTTGAAGTGCTTTGGTGAAGGAATATGCAAATATAGGCAAAATTACGTAGTTTGACTACGTAGTTTTGGAGTGCGAGATATTGGACAGGAAGAGCGAGACCTAATTAGGAGACTTCGTCTTTTGGGGGCAAAGGCATATTGATGGTGATTCGGGTTCCTTGATTTGGGGTAGAGTGGATGAATAGGCGTCCATTGATGAAATTGACGCGTTCCCGCATAAAGGAAATGCCCATGCCTGATCCGTCTTCAGCGATTTTGCGTTTGGGGTTTTGTACATCGAATCCTCGGCCGTCGTCATCAACCAGAATACTGAGAATTTCCTCACTGTGTGATAGTGTGATTAGTATATAATTGGATTCGGCATACTTAATAGCATTGTTGACGGCTTCCTGCGTAATCCGATAGAGGTTGGTTTCGGTAATAGAATCGAAACGTTGACTGAAATTTGTCCGATTTTCAAATAGAATTTGTTTGCCGGTAAGCTTGCTCAATTCGCTGGCTAGCTTTTGCAGACCTGGACTGATGCCATAATCCGAGAGTTCTGGAGGCGTGAGATTGAAAGTGGCTATCCTAACGCCTCTAATCAACCCTGTCGCAATATCGTTGATCTCGACTAATTTATCTTTGGCTTCAGCAAGTTGTTGTAGATTGATGGATTGGAGGTTAAAACGCAAGGCTGTGAGCATTTGACCAATACCATCATGCATATCCCGAGCAATTCGTTTCCGCTCTTCTTCTTGGGCCTCAATAACCTGTGAGGAGAGTATCTTTTGCTGTTGTATTTTTTCTTGAAATTGTTTCTCCTTGAGTTCGTCGATCTCTATTTGCGCTCTTTTTCTGGAGGTAATGTTGGAGCAAAGAATAAGTAAGTCTTGTTTAACTCCACTCCTGTTAACTGGCACGATTGACATTTCCAACCAGAGGCGATCATTCTTATGGGTGGTTAACTCGATTTCACCATTCCAAATAACAGACGTAGTACTCTTCAGCAAGGTTTGCAGATACTCCTGCTCTCCTTCCTTGGCACTCATTAGATCAGCAAGAGCTCCTCTAGTTTCTGCTTCTTCGATACCCAAGAGCTCCCGAAACTTCTTACTCAGATAGACAACCTTACCATCCGTAGTGGCACTCGCAAATAAGGCAGCTTGATCCACCGCAAAATTCAAGGCACGTAGTTCATTCAGAGATTGCTCCTTGGCGCGATAAAGCTCTTCAACTTCACGCGCCATGGTTTTTGCCTCCGTCTCCGCCTTTACCAGATTACCGATCGTATGCTGCATGCGGACAGCGGCGGGTCTAAAAAGAAAAATTAATTCAGCTACGAGTATAGTCAGTGCTATAAATAGCAAAAGGAGTTCAATTCGCCTCAACTGATGAATCTTACGAGTAGCCTCTTTGTCATATTGAGCCACAATCTGGTCCATTTGCTGAAGGAATGGCCCTTCATTGATCAGTAACTGTTCTAGTAAAGGTGGTAGCTGGTCGGCCTGTCCTGGCTGATTAACTCCTTTGAGTACTCCTTGAATACTTTGAACCATGCTATTGTAGTAAGGACTAATCTCGCGGAACATCTCTTCAATGGCGGGACTATTCGCCTTGGCTTTTCCATTGGTGGTGCCGGCGCGGAGATTTTCATGTGCCCCTTGCCAAAGTTGTAGCGTTTGTTGGAGGTTTTGTACGGATAGGGTAGGGTGCTGGTAATTGGCCTCACTAAGTAGTAGTACTTCCTTAACCAGTTTTTGGCTGAGCATTCTTTGCCGACCTGCTACATTGACAATGTGGGAATCTCCTAGTTGCGCCTGGAGGTGACTCTGAACTAGCAACTGACTTATAATGATGGACAAAGCAATAGCGCTTAGCGCAATGATGTAGAGCCTACTCAACCGGCGGAAGGTAGTTTGCTCTAAAGACTTATTTCCTTTTTGCGGATCGCTTTGGCCTGCTTGCATTAAGATAAGTTAAGGAATAGTTGGAATTCCAAAAATAGAAAACTGAAACTACTCCTTAAATCCAATGAATACTTTTTCCCCCTGCACTTTAACTGGATAGGTAGCAATGGAGGGAAGATCACCATTTAAGTTCTCTCCTGTTTCCAGCGAAAAAGTCTTTTTATGTAGTGCGCAGGCTACTTTCGGAACCCCATTTTCATCTCCTAGGAGCCCGCGGGAAAGCACCATTTCTAGCTTGTGTGGACATAGGTTTTGGCAGGCATACCATTGTCCTTTCCGGGCAAAGTAGAAGACAGCGATTTGCATGCCTTTGTATTTGACACATACCCCGCCATTTTTGGGGAATTGATGGACAGGAGCTACTTCGTACCAATGGGTAACCGATGCAAGATTGACAGATGTATATTGTGCTAATAGAGCTTCCATTTCTGAAAATTTTAAGTTGGAAATGTGGCCAAGAGTCAGTTGAGCTTACCAGGGCTTTGGCATCTTTTGATCTCGCAGCGGTACAAAGGTGAGGTTATCATCGCTATCCTCTGAGTTGATAAAATGGCGGAATCGCTGCTTTAATTCCGGGTTGTCTACGACCTGTTTCCATTCGCATTGGTAGGTATTTACCAATGCTCCCATCTGCTCCTCTAGTTCTTCAGCGATACCCAAGGAATCCTGGATTACTACTTGTTTTAGGTAGTCTATTCCTCCTTCTAGTTGCTCCAACCAGGCGGCTGTACGGGTTAAGGGCGCAGCTGTTTTGATGTAGAACATGAGGAAGCGGTCGATGTACTTGATACAAGTGGCGTTATCGATGTTTTCGGCGAGTAGTAGCGCATGCTTGGGTTTAGCACCTCCATTTCCACAGACATAAAGATTCCAGCCTTCCTCCGTAGCAATCACGCCAAAGTCTTTGCAGCGCGCTTCAGCACACTCTCGAATACAACCTGAGACTCCCCCTTTGAGCTTATGCGGTGCACGAATGCCTTTGTAGCGATTCTCTAATTCCACGGCAAAACTCACGCTTTCATCCATGCCGAATCTGCACCAGGTAGAACCTACGCAACTCTTTACGGTCCTTAGCGCCTTCCCATAGGCATAGCCACTCTCGAATCCTGCTGCAATCAGCTCTTCCCAGATTTGAGGAAGATCATTGAGTTTGGCCCCAAACATATCGATTCGTTGTCCGCCGGTGATCTTGGTATAGAGGTCGTACTTCTGAGCTACTTTGCCCATGGCGATCAGCTTCTCCGGGGTGATTTCGCCTCCAGGAACGCGCGGTACAATAGAGTAGGTACCATTACGCTGAATATTAGCTAAGAAGCGATCATTGGTATCTTGAATCGTCTCTTGTTTGACTGCTGTTTCATTGTAAAGACTGGCGAAAATAGAAGCCAGGGCCGGCTTACATTGCTCACAGCCATCTCCATGTCCAAGTTCGTCCAGGGCTTGATCGTAGCTTTCTATCCCTTTAACACTAATGAGGTCAAACAATTCTCTTCGACTATAGGGGAAGTGTTCACAAATATGGGCTTTGACGGACTTACCCATCGACTTTAAGGTTTCTCGAAGTAGGTCATTTACCATGGGTTTGCAGCCGCCACAGCCCGTACTTGCTTTCGTTTCCTTGCAAAGTCCCTTGATGGTTTCACACCCTTTTTCTCCAATGGCCTCTATCAGGTTTCCTTTTGTTACGGACTCACAGGCGCAGATCAACGCCTGATCTGGCAGATCCATGACGCCCCCCATTGCAGCTCCTTCACCGTTTCTTGGTCCAAGAATTAGATCTTCCGGATGAGGGGGCAAAGGCATTTTCAGTTGGGTCATCTGGAGCAGCATATTGTAATCTGCTGCATCTCCTATCAAAATTCCACCTAGCAGTTTCTGCCCGTCAAGAGAGACATTAATCCTTTTATAAAGTCCTTTGTTTTTATCTTCATATACAATAGCTCGGCTTTCTTGTAGCTCACCCATGGCATCCCCGAAACTAGCCACATCAACACCAATCAATTTGAGTTTAGTGGACATGTCAATCTCTCCCTCCATAGCTTTATCTTCTTGCAATAGCTGAGCCACGCAGATATCCGCCATATCGTAGCCGGGAGCTACCAAACCGTAAATCTTTTCTTGATATAAGGCCACTTCCCCAATCGCGTAAACAGCTGGAGCAGATGTTTGCATTTTATTGTCTACCTGAACGCCTCCTCTAGGGCCTATTTCGATCTTTGCTTCACGTGCTAATTCATCTCGGGGGCGAATACCGGCAGATATAACCAGCATAGAAGTACTATGTGACTCACCATCCGCGAAGTGCATTTCCTCTATCCGTCCATCCCCCCTAATGTCAGTTGTTGATTTGGATGTCAAGACCTCGATACCTAAGTCTTCGATAGTGGTCTGGAGCATTTTGGCACCTGCCTCATCTAATTGTCGCGGCATTAGCCGTGGCGCGAATTCTATCACACTCGGCTTCATACCTAGGTCTAGGAGTGCCTTGGCTGCCTCTAGTCCTAAGAGCCCTCCTCCTAGTACGGAGGCTTTGAAGGAACCTCCTTTTTTCATTTTCTCGCCGTAAGCTATAATGGCATCTAGGTCCTCAATAGTTCGATAGACAAAGACTCCATTTTTATGTACACCAGGAATTGGGGGTACAAAGGGAGAAGATCCAGTAGCTAAGACTAGGTAGTCGTAAGAAGCCTGATTTCCTTTATGCGTGCTTATGGTTTTATCCGTTGTTGAAATGGCGGTTACCAACTCTCCAGTGCATAGCTTAATGCCATTTTCCTCATACCATTCCCGTGGAGCCAGGATTAAGTTTTCTTCCGCCTGCTTCTCAAAGTATTCACTTAAATGAACTCGATCGTATGCTGGACGAGGTTCTTCTCCAAACACCGTTATTTCAAACTGTTCAGCTCCTTTTGCTACTAATTTTTCGCAAAATTTATAACCGACCATTCCATTACCAATGACAATTACCTTTTTCTTCATATTAGGTACTTTTTAATCATTTACGTGCCAAAACTAAGCAATTATACTTGAAAATACTTAGTTTTGAAACATGAAATACGTAAAAAATACTGATTTTTTGAATTTGCCACGTCTCAGCTTAGTAGGGGCGGGGCCTGGAGATCCGGAATTGATTAGCCGAAAAGGATATCGCTTATTGCAAGAAGCGGATGTAGTATTATATGATGCTTTGGTGAGTTCTGAATTGCTCGATGAGTTGCCGCAAAGCGTACATAAAGTGTATGTTGGCAAAAGATGCGGCCAGCATTCCTGGACTCAGGATGAGATTAATCAGTTTTTAGTGGACTGTGCCTTTAGATATGGTCACGTAGTTCGCTTGAAGGGGGGAGATCCTTTTGTGTTTGGTAGAGGGCATGAAGAACTACAGTTTGCACAATCCTATGGAATACCAGTAGAGGTTGTCCCTGGAATTAGTAGTGCCATTGCCGGACCGGCTAGTGTTGGAATTCCGGTAACGCATAGAGGTGTGAGCAATAGCTTCTGGGTCGTTACTGCTACGACGAAAAAACATCAAATCTCCGAAGACCTGAGACTTGCCGCTCAATCCTCCTCCACCTTAGTGATCTTAATGGGTACCAGGAAGCTGTCTGATATTGTGCAGCTCGTATTGCAGTATCGCTCAGCCGAGACCCCTGTAGGTTTGATTGAATCTGCTACTTTGCCTGATGCTAAGACCATTCTCGGTAAGCTGGATGAAATAGAAAAATTGGCAGTAGAACAGCAATTTAGTGCGCCTGGCATAATTGTGATCGGGGAGGTAGCTGGTTTGCATCCGTTTTTTCAAGACAGCACTAGACGGGCTATCACATCTACTCATCATTTTGAAGCGCAAGCACCATCATCGAGGGCGATTGCAAAAAAAAGACTACGAATCCGAACTTAGCCTTCATATCCAGCATCATCCCTAGGTTTGTCCAGACTTTTACTTAAGTTTGGTTAAACGACTACTAGTATGAAATCAAAACTGCTTTTTATTTGCTGGGCATTAATGGTGCTTAGCTGTACAGGTGAAACATCTATATCAGAAGACATTCCACCGCAAGATCCATTATCACACATCACTGACGGAGAAGTAAAAAGAGTGCTTACAGCAGCTATGGATAAGGCAGGTGGACTTGAACGGTGGAATAAGTTGGCGTCTTTACAATTTACTAAAGACTACTCCTTGCTATTAGAATCAGGGGAGGTTGAAAATGCCGCATTCCAGCAACATCTCTACACTTTTGGTGCAAATCCAACCGTTGATATTGAGTGGGAAAAGGAAGAAAAGGCACATGCGATCCATTTCAAGGATGGTCAATACCAAAAATTATTGCAGGGTCAGCCAGATACTTCCATGGCACAACAATCCGTCATCAATACCGTCCTCAGTGCCACTTTCGTGGTAAGCATTCCTTTTAAATTATTGGATGAGGGCGTTCAGCTGTCCTATGGCGGTCTAGATACGCTTGCCAATGGAAAGGTAGTGGAGGTATTACAAGCCTCCTACGACCCTGAAGAACATGCCGATCATAGTACCCCTGATATATGGAAGCATTATTATGACGCAGAGGACTTCACTTTTGTGGCCTATATGGTTCAGCATGCGGATCACTATAGTTATGTAGAAAACCAAAGTTTTCACGAAGTCGAAGGATTCGTGTTGCCTAAGACCCGCAAAAGCTATCGAGTAGATCAGGATAGAAATCTACTGTATCTACGAGCAGATTACGCCTATGATGACTATAAGCTGGGCTGGGCTTCTACGGATTAGCTAGACGCTAGCCGGGAAAGCGGACAGGATCGCTTTCTTGCATCATTTGATACACTTTCCAAAATACATCTATCGTGCTGGGTTTGGAGAAGTAATCGCCATCATCACCAAAGGCGGGGCGGTGTGCTTTGGCAGTCAGCGTGGCTGGTGGGGAGTCCAAGTATTGGTATCCTCCTTGCTCCTCTAGCACTTGTTGGAGCATAAAAGCACTGGCTCCACCGGGTACATCCTCATCGAGAAATAGGATTCGGTTGGTCTTTTGTAGAGAATGAACAATTCGATGTTCAAGATCGAAGGGCAGGAGTGTTTGCGCATCGATTAGTTCGACGGATATCCCTTTCTCTGCTAAAAGGGGCAGAGCT
>ENA-UENX01000345-UENX01000345.1-marine-metagenome-genome-assembly--contig:-NODE-345-length-22282-cov-163.057755_pt1 | contig 22282 bp, 14 predicted proteins | sample MGYA00237875_ERZ529327 | MGnify/ENA primary metagenome ERZ529327 (study PRJEB26372, sample SAMN05368347) | marine metagenome | biome: cultured habitat; feature: ocean water; material: water; isolation... | reverse complement strand
CATCTAATTTTCTGGGATGAATTAGTGAATGTACTCGCCAAATTTGCCACATCTAAAAATCAGTCTCTAAAAAATAGAACTACCAAAAGAAATTCTCCTAAAAATTCTGAGAACTTAACTACTACTGAGACTATCTGTAGAAAAAATATTCTGGCAAATATGGAGAACCTTCCATCAGACAATCAAAATTTTGACTCCGAAAAATTAGATTTACCTCAACCCCATAATTCTGGAACTCAGGAATTAGAAAATAGCGATATTTTCTGGGATAAAATTGTTTCTATAGAACCAGTAGGAGAAAAGCAAGTATATGATCTGACTGTGCCAGAAACTCATAATTTTGTAGCTAATGATATTTGCCTACATAATACTAGCTTCGCTGTGAATATTGCTCATAGTATTGCAGCTAATCTAAAGTTGCCAATTGCTATTTTTAGTTTGGAAATGTCTAAGGAACAATTGGTATTAAGACTATTAGCTAGTGAGGCAAGAATTGAAAGTAATAGGTTACGAGCTGGGCGTATTAGTCAGAATGAATGGGAACCTTTAACTTCAGCTATTACTAATCTTTCTGAAATGCCAATTTTTATTGATGATACTCCTAATATTACTGTTAATGAAATTCGTTCAAAAACTAGACAACTTCAGAGTGAACAAGGTGGGAAATTAGGATTAATTTTATTAGATTATTTACAGTTAATGGAGGGAAATAATAGTGATAATAGAGTTTTAGAGTTAGCAAGAATAACTAGGAATTTGAAGGGTTTAGCACGGGAACTTTCGGTGCCTATTATTGCTTTATCTCAACTTAGTAGAAGTGTAGAAGCTCGAACTAATAAAAGACCGATGATGTCTGACTTGAGAGAGTCTGGTTGTTTGACTGGGGAAAGTCTAATTTGTTTAGCTGATGGTAAGAAAATTCCTATTTCTTGTCTGGTTGGTAATTCTAATTTTGCTGTTTTGGCTTTGAATGAAAATACTTGGAAATTTGAGTCGGCGATGGTCAGTCGAGTATTTTCTACTGGGGTTAAACCTATCTTTTCTCTGCAAACTTCTTCAGGAAAATTGATTAGGGCAACGGCTAATCATCCTTTCTTTTCTATGGGGGGTTGGAAACAATTAAATACTCTGAATATTGGGGATTCTCTTGCTATTTTGAACCAAAAAATGCTTAAATGTTCAATATTGTATGATGGTCATTTTTTGTCTCAAAGTGATTTTGGGCCAAAATATGGTAGAAATTTAGGGTCTATAGTTAAGTCTCATGAGTGGGAAAAGTCTACTGAAATTGATGTAGAATGGGATGAAATTGTCGAAATAATGCCTCATGGAGAGGCGGAGGTTTTTGATTTAACTGTGCCTGGTCTGCATAATTTTGTGGCAAATGAGATTGTTGTTCATAACTCTATTGAACAGGATGCCGATCTAGTTATTATGCTTTATCGAGATGAGTATTATTCCCCAGATACTCCCGACCAAGGTATTGCTGAGGTTATTATTACTAAGCATCGGAATGGTCCGACTGGTACGGTTAAGTTATTGTTTGACCCTCAGTTTACTAAGTTTAGAAATTTGGCGGTTGATAAAAGATAAGCTATCAGCGGTCAGCTTTAGGTTAGAGCGATCGCTCAATCCATAATATTTTCATTTTGGGAAGCTCTTTAAATGGTTGTTTTTCCCTTATTAATTTTTTTATCCATCCTGACTCAATGAACAGCCACAAATATTTTCATTCTGTGGAGCTCCGAGAAAAACAGCGGGTCAAAATATTTTCCTCCCCATTCTCAGATTTTTTGTGATATTATTAATGTTATAGGGGGTTACTTGCCTATATGCATGACTTTTTGTTCAACAAAATAAGTTTCCAGGCGATCGCCTTTTCAGTTATTAGCTATCAGCTAAAAAAAATCAAATAATTAATTGTAGGCTGGGTTGAACCAAGTGATACCCAACAGAACCATAATTTCGAGTCATAGAAAAGTTGGAGATACTTAAGAGTCAAAAAAAACACTAAGATTTTCATTCTGTGGAGCTCCGAGAAAAACAGCGGGTCAAAATATTTTCCTCCCCATTCTCAGATTTTTTGTGATATTATTAATGTTATAGGGGGTTACTTGCCTATATGCATGACTTTTTGTTCAACAAAATAAGTTTCCAGGCGATCGCCTTTTGAGTTATTAGTTATCAGCTTTCTACTTAAATTACGAATATCTAAAGGATGAAATATGACAGAGCGATCGCTGCTTTCATACATAAAAAAATCGGATAATTGTAGGTTGAGTTGAAGAAAGTGAAGCCCAACAAAATTGATGAATATTTTCAGTCTTATATCTACACATTGAAAGTTAAAATATGAGAAAAGGAAAGAGTAAGATATAAAGATATAAATAGCGATCGGCTCTTCAATATTTTGATAAAGTAAGTTAAATCAAGCAATATTTTCATCCGGAGTAATTTCAGCTTTTGAACTTTAATATTTATTCTATTTTCAGATTTAGAATAATTGTTTAGTTACTAATCTTCAGCAGCTAAATCTATTGAGCTTTGCTAAATTCCGAGAAATATTTATTATATTTTAAAATATTCTTCATCTTCTTAAGAGGATTATGAACTTTGCGTTCTAAATTTTGTGCGTAAATCCACAAAATTGAGGAAACAATTAACATAATTGCCCAGATTAATAAGGTTGTTTTCCAAGGGAAAGAAAACGTTAATAACCCATAAAATAGCAACATATATCCATTTAATCTAAATATTAATCTAAATAGTTCTAACAGACTGTTGACAGCATATTTCCCCAGAAACATTAATAATATACCATAAACGTTTATTGAGATAATTACAAAAATAAAGAATAGCCCTAGATTATAATATTTAATTGAATAGATAATAACTAGTGTATAAACAAAAATACTCAGTGGCCATCTTAGAATAAAGGAAAATTGCCGAACAGTTTGTCCATGATCTAAAAATAAAAGACCTCCTAAAAATAGCAATAAAAATTTTGCAAGTAATATAAGATAAAAGACAACTAAATTCATGTTACCAATCAATTCAATAAAAAAATCAGCCACCTTAATTACCATTGATGAAATTAACATGCTTAAAATTGATATAGATAATGCGGAAAAATATGCTCCTAAAAATACACCTTTTATATCCGAAAAAATATTACGCCAGTCATAACGGGTTGGACGGCGATATTTGATAAGACTAGAGAATAAGGAAAATTGTAAATGTATATTCAAAGTTTTAAACAGAGATAACCATCGTTCTGTAGGATTAGCTAAATCAATTACAAAATCTATAAAATCTTGTATTATTCCATCAACATCTTCTTTAATTTCATTAATATGTTCTTGTTTGATTTTTAATTCTTCTGATATTTCGCATCTTTCAAATATTTTGTAATAGCGATCAGAAAGTTCTGTTTCCAACTTTTTTAGTTGTAAAATATGAATTTTTAGTCGTAAAATATTAATTTCGTCAAGCAAGACTATCCCACATAAAGGAATTACTATTCTTGGGTCTATCTTGCGTTGATAAATTTTTTCAGGAGTACATTTACAACAAATAATCCAAGCCACTTTAGCCATACTTTCTCTTTCCGATGGCGGAAAATGAACTGCTATCCACTCCCAATCTTTTAAATTAAATTCCTTATCAACTTTTGCCATATTTACTACTCCAAGAAAACCTAATTATTTAAACCCCTAAATTCCGCAAGATTTAAAGCAGCTAACCTTTGAATCTTTTCATCAGAATGATCAAGTAAATCACTTAAAACTTCTCTCCCATAAGGAGTACCAATTTTCACTAAATCTCCCATTGCTATTTCCGAACCTTTCTCCGCTAAACCCTTCAATAAAGAGACTGCAATATCCCCCATATTAATAAGAGCTTGACGAGCATCTACCAAATTAATATCCTCATAATACCTAAACAAAATATCCGCAGCTTGTGGCAAATTTGTCTTAGATAATACCTTAACAGAAGCCCGACGAATTTCCAGATCTTCAGAATAATTCAAAGCATTTTCTAGGAACTCAAAAACAACTTTTCCCCTACCACTCGGACGAATATCAGAAGCAACTGCTCCAAAAGCTCTAGCCAAATTTTCATCATAATTTGCTTCTCCCAATTTTTCCTTAAACTCTTCAATAATTTTCTCCGCCAACTCAGGAGAAACTTCTTGAGCATCCGCTAAACATTCAAAAGCCGTCAAAGAATCTTCCTGATAAATAACCCCTATTAAATTTGTACTATTTCCCGCAAACCCACACCAAAGTTTGACCGTTTATCGCCAACGTTTCGGGTCATTTTTAAACCTTTCTATTAACTCATTTTCTTTCTCCCTCAAAGCCGCTGCTGCAAAATATTCTTGCAAAGTTAAGTGAGCAAATTGATATTTATCCCCCCTCTCAATTTTTAACAATAATCCACTACGTTCGACAATTTCTCTTAATATTAGTTGAGTATCTTTTTCAGGATTGAGATTCAAAGAAGGTAAAACTTTTTGAACTTGTTCCAAGACTATTTGATAGTCTAAACTTAGGTCATTTTTTTGTTGTTTACCAGCATTATCTTGAGCAAATAAAGCCAAATGTTGTAGCACTCTCCGCTTATGAGCACTCTCCTTATATTGATTAAAATTATTCTGCCATTGATTCAATAAAATATGAGTAGATTCTTGATAAAAATCTGACCGAGACTGAGGCAAAACAAAATTAACTTGAGTATAAAGATGAGCAACAATTGTCAACATTAAAGGATTTCTAGCTAACTCCATAATTAGAGGTCTATCTCTCAAAGTTTGTATGAGTTGATTGATAGATTTATCTGGTGGCATTTGATATTTCCATGCTTCTAAAAAAAGTCGCATTTGTCTGTCACTAAATTCTTTAAGATCCAATGTTTTTTCTACAGACTCAGCAAAATCATTGTAATAAACTGCTGCCCGACAAGTAATAATTACTCGACATTTATCGTACTTATCTAATAAATCATTAATAGCTTGTACAATTTGATAACGAATGGAACTTTTAACTTCATCTAATCCATCCAATAACAAAAATAATTTTCCTTTTTCCAGACTTTGCTCCACAAAAGAATTAGCTTTAGGAAAATCATCCCTATCCAAAGCTTCTACTAATTTATGTTTGAAAACTTCCATGTTGAGGGCAGAAATTTCTATTTCATTGAAGCGATATAACTCTAATAAAATTGGCACATATTCATTAGAGGAACTATTTAATTTTTCCCTCGCCCAAGAGAGAACAAGATACTTTAATAAAAGTGTTTTTCCTGCTCCAGGTTGCCCCTTAATAGTCAAACAATTATATTTTTTAATCTCAGAAAAATTAATTGGTTGATTATTAGCTTTTTCCAAGAATTGCAAATCCACATAAATTTCTTGCAGACTCAAAGGACGATTAGGACGAAAAGGAATTTTTAGTTGTTCGTGTTTATTAATGAGACCTATTTTATAGCGTTTTATAGAGAAATTCCAAAACCATTCAAAACCAGCAATTTGATTATATAACCAGTTGCCAATAGTATTAATAAAATCAGTTATCCAACCTTGTATAGCTTCCTTAAAAATTAACACAATAAAAAGTGCTAAGGCAGCAAACCATCCCAACCCATAAAATAGATCGTCATTAATTTTTTCCCAGAGATTACTATCTTTTGCTTCCTTGAGTCTTGGGTATTCTTCCTCATAAATTTTGGTAATTTCTGGAGTAGTTAAACCTACATAATTTTGCTCATATAGTTCAATCATTAACCTACTATCCATTGCCTTATCATTCTCAACATGACGTTCGGCATAGTCTTTAATTTCTTGAATTAAAACTGCACGGTTTTTAGTATTAGGTGTCTGAGTATAACTAGGTAATATCCAATTCCAAGACAATAGAATAGTTAATGTTAGTAAAAATAAACTAATCGAAAACAGTCGTTTAGAGGTATGTCGAAAAAGTTGAGTATAAGATAAATTATATTTAGACATATAAAGCTAATTATTAAATAATTCAGAAGTTAAATTATTACTTTGTTGTTTTGAGAAAAATAGGTTAAAATATTTAACTGATAAAGAATAACTGATAACTAATTCAAGGAATATTAAATCCTAGCTTAGGATAGGTTTCGGCTGTCGCCAACATAAAAAGGAAACAATATATATTCTTAATAGTAAAAATCATGTATTGCGGGCATCTTGCCAGCATAGCGATACCTTGTCACAACGGAAAACATTGTAACTTTTAACTTTTAACTTTTAACTTTTAACTTTTGAATGTATGCCGTGAAATAGTATTATTAACTTGGGAAACTCTATAGTAAAACTTATTCATCTTCATCAAACACAGGTGGCCAAAGTTCAAAAATAGATAATTCCCACTCACCAAATAATTCAGGAATAGTCAAAATATCTCCATTTTTTAACTCAATTTCTTCACCATTAGAACGATAAACTATAACTATTTCTTCATCAGGGTCTATCAATATTCCTACTTGCGCCCCTAGTTCTAAATATTTTTTTATTTTCTGTTTTAGAGATTTAATTCTATCACTTTGAGACTTAATTTCTACTACTAAATCTGGGGTTAATTCCCCAAAATAACGAACACTTTTTTTCAAACGTTGTGCACGAACAAAAGAAACATCAGGAACTTTCAAGTTAGTATCTGGAAGGATAAAAGCACCACTAGAATCAAACAAACGTCCGAGACGACGTGGGTAAACCCAACTGCCTAATAGTCTAATTAATTGAACGCCAACTTCACTAGAAATAATATCTGACGGACCCATCACTAATATTTTTCCTTCATCCAATTCTAATTGATAATCTAAACCTACTTGATTAAGAGTATCTTGCAGTATTTCTAAGTCTTTAACTGTGAGATTTGACATATAATTTATAGGGTTAGTTAAGGATTAAAAAAATATAAAAAGGAATAGAGAATTGTTCTCTATTCCCTATTAATAATTATAATTTTGGCAAAAGAATTATCAGAGTAGACCCAAAACCTATTGAAGCTATAATTTAGAATTTAGAAAGGTTTTTTTCTACATAGTGGCATACAATAATAAGTCGTTTAAATGCACAAAAGCTTATTAATCTCAATACTCCTATCAACAGACTAAAACACTGTAACAGTATTTTTGAAATATGGCATGAGAGCTTGTCAGAGGTTTAGCATTCCCGCCCTAGATGTAGTCAAGAGCTAAATAGAGACCATACTTACCCACCCCTCTAAGTTTTCTCCCGAGGAAGGATGGGAGCAGGTAGAGTTGTGATCAACAGAGGGGGAGAATATTATCTAACCTCAGAACTACCCTCAGGACTTCCCTGACTGAAGAATCCCGCTTTGTTACCAATGCACAAAATCAAGAATATGTCAATTAGCAATTCTCAATAATTCTACATCAAAAATAAGAGTAGCATTAGGAGGTATGACTCCACCAGCACCACGGGAACCATACCCTAAATCCGATGGTATAATCAACTTTCGACGTCCACCAACTTTCATACTACCTACTCCTTCATCCCAACCCTTAATAACTTGACCTACCCCAACTTTAAATTGGAAAGGTTGATTGCGATCGCGAGAACTATCAAACTTAGAACCATCCTCTAAAGTTCCAGTATAGTGAACCACAACTGTCTGACCCCTTTGAGGAGTAGCACCATCTCCTTCTACCACGTCCACATACTGAAGACCAGAATCAGTAGTAGTAACTTTTTCATCATCTTGAGCCATAATATTTTCTGCCATTGTAATTGTTGGATTTAGTATAGTACCTTCTGCCACTTGCTCCTGAATTTCAGTAGAACCTATAGTATCTGGTGTATTTTGAGAAGCAACCACATCTTTTCCCGAACCTATAATTTGAGAAATAATCAAAACCAAACCACAGACTATTGCTATTCCCAAACTAATAATAATTCCGCGCAAAATTAATCCTCCTAATTTAACTCGCAAAAAAAACTGTAAGGGTTTGGTCTCCAAATCTCGTTTCCCTAAGGTTTGGTCTCCAAACCCCTAAGATAAGATATTACAACCTATGGACAGATTATTATATTATCAACCACAAATGCTTATAAAAAAACCTTTTTATTGTGAGCATCTTGCCCAGTACAACTGTACCTCACCCTTGATAAAATCCCCTTATCTAACGCCAGTTGCGGTTTTCCAAATCTCGTATCTGACGCTCCAAACGATCCAAACGACCCCGCAGTTCGTCCAATTCCGATTGACGAGGAACTCCTAGATCCTGCATGACATTCCGCATTTGTCGCTGCATCTGAGTTTCCCAGTTTCCCTGTTCTGACTTAAGTTGCTGCATTATATCATCAACAAAAATCTTAGCTTGGTCTGGGTTGATCGTACCATCCTTAACCCATCGGTTAGTTACTTCCTGTATTTTTTCTGTCACCAGGGAAGTTGTACCAATGCCTATCATTAAAAGTTGTTGAAGTAAATTTTCAGTATTATTCATAATTTTTGGCCATAGTACATATTTTTAGTCAACTATATTGATTATGATTTATCCCAATACCCACTTTGTTGAGACGTAGGACATCTCGCCTAGTTAAATTAAACTTCAAATCAAAGTAGTAATTAAACTTATAAATCTATAATTTGAGATAATCAAAATGTTAAATTGTCCTCGTTGCCATCAAGCTGTTGATAGTCAGGCGATCGCTTGTCCGTATTGTCAATTTCCTCTGAAAGCTTTTGGTCATCCTGGTATTCCCCTTTATCAAGCGAAACCAGAAGAATATTTGTGTAATAAATGCTTCTACCATATAGACGATAGTTGCAATTTTCCCCAACGTCCCTACGCTAAAGATTGTATTCTTTTCCATGACCAATCTGAACCTCTTGTACCACATGATAATTATGATACTAATCATAATGGTAGGTTAAAAATTGTCAAATTTTGGTTTCAAAGACATCCTATTTGGTGGTTATTGTTAACTGTAATTCTGATAAGTTTTTTACTATCTTTTTGACTATTCCCTGGACTAAATTCATGGGAATTAGTTTGAGAATATTTTTATCCACAACACCCACTGGACTGACACATCTAACAAAAGTGTAATAAGGTTAGGTAAAGTTGAGGAAAGTAGTAAAATCCCGTCTGGGTAACCCAAAAATAATAAAGCTTTGTTAGACTGCACTTCGTTCTACAAAGACCATTATTTTTAGGTATGCCATAGCACGACAATAATAAACTTATAACTTCTAACTTCAGGTGATAACTGAGAGCTATATTTAAGGTACTTCCAATAACTGATTTTCTTCTGGTACTGACCTTTCTTCAAATACTGCTAAATCAAACCAAAAAGTTGTGCCTACACCAAGTTCACTTACGAGGTTAACCTTACTATGATGCTTATCAATAATATTTCTAACAATAGACAAACCTAAACCTGTTCCTTCCAAAGTATGAACACGATTTTCAACTCGGAAAAACCTTTCAAAAATAGCTTCTTGGTCTTCAGGTTCAATACCACTTCCTGTATCTGAAATTTCAATTCTGACAAACTGATTATTAGATTTTAAATTTAGTTCTGTTGGTCGAGGTGGAGGAGGAGAAACTATCCATCCTCCTTGTTCTATTTGTTCAATTTCTATATCAGATTCTAACAGATAAGCTCTAATTACTATTCTACCTCCTGGTTCAGTAAACTTCATAGCATTGCCTACCAAATTAGCAAATACTTGTAGTAATAAATCATAATGACCAACTACAGTAGGCAAGTTAGATTCTATATCATAATTTAATTCTATTTTTTTATCTTTAGCATTAAGATGATAAGTTCTTAAAGTTTGTTCTATTGGTTGAGCAACATCAACAGCATTTAGGTGATAAATCATACAAGATTCTAGACGACTTAAATCCAATACATCATTAACTAAACGAGTCAAACGATCTGTTTCATGATTGGCAGTCTCTAAAAATTCTCGTCTTTCTACTTCACTTAAATCTTCCCCATATTCATGCAAAGTTTCGATGAAAGATTTAATATTAAATAAAGGGGTTCTTAATTCATGGGAGACATTACTAATAAACTGACTTTTTGCGTCATTTAATTCTACTTCTCTAGTAATATCTTGTACAGTCATAGCAATTCCTTTAAGACTATTTCGGTATGGAGAAATAAAATCTGTTCCTAGCTTATTTTCATAAAGTGTACATTCATAAACTACAGGACGATTAGCAGAACTACAACTATCGTATGCATCATAAATACAACTTTTACAAAGAGATTCTGTACCTGATGCTCTGTATAAAAGAACAGTTGTTAATAAAACTCTAATTGTACGTTTATTTGGTTCATCTAAAGTACAACGATATTCACCCCCTTCTATTTCCCCTGTAGCTATTTGATAAAGTGGTCTATTTAATTCCATCTGTACAGCTACAGGTAAATTATCCGTCACCTTTCCACCAATAACCTTTTTTTCTTCCCAACTAAAAATACGCCGAGCAGTTGGATTAACTAAAATCAATTGTAAATTAGCATCTAACAATAAAGCGCCATCAGCAATTGTGGAAACTAAGGTTTCTAACTTTGCTTTTTCTGCCGTTAATTTTTCAATATTTTGCTTCTTATAATTTTCTAACTGTTCCGCCATTTCATTAAAGCTCAAAATCAGTTCCCCTAGTTCTCTTCCAAAAGATAAGTCTATCCTTTGTTTAAAATTTCCCTGAGCAATATTTTTGACACCTTCCGATAATTTCTTGATTGGTTTAGTAATAATCAAAGCATGAACAACTGCACCTAAAATTACCATTGCCCAGATCGAAACAAAAACTGCTAAAGTTACATCTCTAGTCAGATTTGAAGAGACAACCACAGTAGGATTAGGATTAATTCCAACTGCTAAAACTCCTAAATATTTACTTTCATCAATAAGGGGAACAAAAACATCCGTTAATTGACCATTAGGAGTTAAATGTTGTCGCACTAGAGGCAAAGCTGAATATTTTTCATCCTCTATATTGGCCATAAAATCTTCTGGCAGTTGAATACGACGACGGAGAGTAAGAGATGTTTTTACCTCAGATTCTGAGAAGGGAATACCTAAGAAAATCTTTCCTTCTTCATCAGCATAGAGCATATAACGTACACTAGATGTACTTTTGTAGAAAAGTCTGGAAAAACGGGCTACTTCGTTGCGATTGCCTTCTGCCATAAGTGGGGCGACATTAGCGGCTAATAATAAACCCAGGTCTCGACCATAACGAGTGTCATTCAGGCGAGCATCCTCCTGAATAGTATTTACTGCCCAGAAGCTTAAGCTACTCATTAGCAAAGATACTATCAGGGTAATAACTGCCATAAGTTTGCTCTGGAGGGTAAACTCAGACCACCAATTAGCAATAATTTCTCCGATTTTTTTGAGGAGGGGAAGCATTTTTTAAGTCAAAAGTCAAAATTTAAAAGTCAATAAAAGTTAAGATTACTTCTCAATTCTACTCTATATTAACTGGGGTAGTTAGGCTTTACCGAAAGGTTATATTGATTTTATGATTCAGTTGTGCTCAAAGGGAACGAGGAATAAAAAGTTGGTAACTCTATAAAAGTTGCGATCTAGCTGTCACACTTGCTCACCATGGGGTAGTCGCGCAGCATTATATGTTAGTGACAGCCAAAAACGCAACCAACTCCTTTAATGGAATTAAATAGATTTAAATTTTGTAGCTCTTGGGTTTACCTTTTTGAATCATACGGTTGATTATGTCAAAAGCTTACTAATCACTCTACTGGTCACTCAAGCTTTAATTGAAAGATAGAGTTTGTTTGATATGGGGTAAGTGCCTGAGTCTGAAATTTTTCATCTCCCAACTTGCCGACAAACATCACTTTGCTCTTAGTCACATTGTAGTTTTCTTTGCCGAATCCTGCGCAAAGGGATCTAGATCCGCGATGATAAGCACTTTCACCTTTATAAATATTCCCCCTACTTGACTAATAAATCTGAGGTTTCCATCTATTTGGATAGGGAATGGCTCTACTCTAATTTCTAATTGCTAAAAACCTGACGACCTATATCTCTGCGATAGTACATTCTTTCAAATTGAATACAATCTACAGCAGCATAAGCTTTTGCCTTGGCTTCAGTAAAATTAGCCCCCACTGCTGTTACTCCCAAGACACGACCACCCTCAGTGATTAAATTTTGTGCCTGGAATTTTGTTCCTGCGTGAAATATTTTTACTCCAGTGGCTTCAGCCTTTTCTACTCCACATATGATTTTTCCTTTCTGATAAGTTCCTGGATAACCCCCAGAAGCTAAAACTACACATACTGCTACTCCTGATTTCCAATTAATAGGGGGCAGCTGACCCAAACGTTGTTCACAACAAGCTAATAATAATTCCTCCAATGGAGTTTCCAGCAATGACAGAATAGGTTGAGTTTCTGGGTCGCCAAACCTACAGTTAAATTCCAATACTTTTGCCTCTCCTGTGGGACTTATTATTAATCCAGCATAAATCACACCTCGATAATCTATACCACGTTTTTGTAAATTAGTCAAAGTTGGTTCTAGGACTTGTTGTTGAATGTGGGTCATGAGTTCGGGGGTAACAATAGGAGTAGGGGCATAAGCACCCATACCTCCAGTGTTAGGTCCTGTGTCTCCTTCTCCTACTGCTTTATGGTCTTGGGCTGGTAATAGGGGACGAATGGTTAGTCCATCGGTTAGGGCTAATACTGATATTTCTTGACCTGTGAGGAACTCTTCGATAACTACAGATTGGTTTTTTTTGTCAAATTCTCCTTGAAAGATCCTATCTATAGCATTGTGAGCCATTTCAATTGTAGTGGCTACCGTAACTCCTTTTCCAGCCGCTAGACCATCTGCTTTAATGACTATGGGAATTTCTGTGATGTATTCTTTAGCAGCTTCAGCCCTGGTAAAGGTGGCTGACTTAGCAGTGGGAATATTTGCTTCGGCCATGAATTGTTTAGCCCAAGATTTGCTCGCTTCAAGAATAGCCCCTGCTTTAGTGGGGCCGAATATTTTGAGATGGGATTTTTGTAGGTAGTCGGTAATGCCGAGGGCTAAAGGAACTTCAGGGCCAACAACCACTAGAGAAATGTTTTCGTCAGCGATGAGTTGTCTGAGAGCTGGAAAGTCTGTCACTGGGATGACTATGTTTTGACATTTTGCCTGGGTAGCTGTGCCGCCGTTGCCAGGGGTACAGAATATTTGTTGAACTTGGGAAGAGTGGGATAGTTTCCAGGCGATCGCGTGTTCTCTACCACCGTTACCTACTATTAATATTTTCACGTTTTTTTTGCTTTTTGAATTATTTTTTTACTGAGTTTTTTATTATCTCACTGTTGATAATTTTATTGAATCAGCAAGAAATATTTAGTTCTCAATAACAGAAGTATCAATCATAAAATAGTATAAAACTATAACTAAAAATGGGGATAGGTGTTTAAGTTCATATAATACAGTTCCTAGTTTAAATTTGTTGCTCAATTAATTGAATATTTTAAATTAATTAATAATTATATTTTTTGATTTTTTTTATTTTATAAATATACATTTATAGTTAGCAAATTTAATAAATAATATTCTCGATAACTAAAGATAAAAAGTAGAATATACTATTTATTTAAGTCATAAAAATAAATAGTATATTCGGGAATATTAAAGATAAAATTTAAACTTTAAATACAGTATTTATAAACTTGGATAGCAGTCAATGATAGTTAGTGAGTGAACAAATAAAATCCACATTTTTAAAAGTTGGTAATAGTGATTAACACATAGACAAACTTATACAAAAAAGTCGTATTAATCTTTAATTATAATAGTATCAATGATACTAGTAAAATTATCATTATTTCAGTATATAATTAATCTAATTCATCAGCGATAGCTCGAAATAAAGCCACAGTTTCTACATCATCAATAGTTTTCAAAATACTATTACTAGAACCAGTTTTTACCACAACAAAATTCTTTTCTGGATTAATATAAATGTATTGTCCCCAAGCACCAGTTGCACAATAATCACCTTTTGAACCTTCTGGAATCCACCAATGATGTTGATAACCCCATTTCAAATATCTCTCATCTGTTGTTCCTGGTTGTAAGTGGGAACTATCAGGTATTGTTGACTCTTTTACCCAACTTTTAGGGATGATTTGTTGTCCGTTAAAATATCCATTGTGTAAATAAACTAAACCAAATTTTGCATAATCCCTCAAAGTACAATTCATCCCACAAAAAGTTACTTCTGTCCCATAATTATCCGTTAACCAATAAGCATCTGATTCTGCTCCCATTGGTTGCCATAATTTTTTTTCTAAATAACTGACAAGATCTTGCTCAGTTACCCGCCTTAACAATAAACCTAATATTTGAGTATTCAAACTCACATATTCAAAATAATCTCCTGAGGGAAATTTAGAAGGATAGTTTAAAATCACCTTTTCTATTGGTTGCATATACAAAAATAACTTATATAAAAGTTGTTGAATATCAGAATTTTTATCTTTATAAGCTTCACTAAACTTGATACCTGAAGACATTTGTAGAATATGTTTAATTGGTACATTGTTATATCCCGATTCTTTTAACTCTGGCATATACTTAGTAATCGGGTCGTCAAGATTTTGAATATAACCCTCATTAAGAGCAATTCCAATCAATGCAGAAATAAAGCCTTTTGCCACTGACCAAGAAGTTTTTTTGTCAAACTTTGTATAACCTTGAGAATACTTTTCATAAATAATAAAGTCATCTTTAAGTATTAAAATTCCTGTGTTACCTGTCCGTTGTAAAAAATCTACTATTGTCCGAGTTTCACCCTGAAATTGATAGGATGTATTTAAATCACAAAAACTTTCCTGAAAAATATAGGGTTGAGTAGCACAACGGATAATTTTACTGGGAAAAACCTGATCCATGCTGCGAAAGTTTTTTACCCTTTTGTGATCATCAAACATAGTTATTTTGGGTTCGAGATAGAAGCGCCAAATAATTAAACCAATAGCAATTAGAGGCAAAATAAAAATTAGAATAAAATTTAAAATGAGCATAGTTATTATTTAAGAGATAGATAGGGATACTGCTGAGGCAATGCTCTGTTTTTGATATTATGTATTAAAACGCTATTGATGTTACCATCTTAATAGCAATTTCTTTAAGTATGCCTACATATTATACTCAATAATTAAATCATATAATCTTATTAATATTAAGTAACTTAGCTTAAGTTTATGAAATTGGTATTAAATAAAATTAACTATGCTTTAACAGACACCAAATAATTAAAAACTATTTCTCATTAGATATCTCAAAAAAAAAATTAAGCTATAATTGTAATGAAAATTGTGTAAAAAATATATATCAATGAATAAGATATTAAAATAGATCAATAAGTACTCACAATAAACCCAAATATTTATTGGTATTACTAATTCTAATTTTATGTCTATAATCTTACTAGTAACTATGGGATTAACATAGTATAATAAAGCTTTGATTAAAATAGTAAATCACTCTTTTATAACTATTTTTTCCTACATTTTTAAATAGTTTCTGGAATAAGCTTAACTCAGTTTACTATAACATAATTATCAAAAAATAAAAGGGGTTTAACTATTTCAAAAAAACTGCAAAGATAATAGAATTATCTAATTAAAATTTTGGTTGATTAGCAAATATATTCAACAGGATTTAGCTCAGGAGTATTTGGAGAAAATTTTGTAAATTTATAAACTATTCTTCTTGTGATAAATCTTGATTAATTGTCATTAAGTATCCTCAATCTGCTTGAGACTTATGATAAGTTGCTTCATCCCAAAATATTGCTAATCTTCTACTATATCTATTGCGACTAACATGGGATTACTATAGGTAATTATAAATTATTTCTTTGCTTTCCTTTTGCTAACTAAGGAAATAATAATAAAATTTTTATTTGTAAAATACAAAAGCTTAAATTAATGGTAAAAATGAAAATGAATGAAGAGGAAAAAAAACAACAAAACAAAATTCAGCGAGTGGGTGTTGTTGGTGGTGGTCAATTAGCATGGATGATGGGGGATGCAGCAAAAAAACTAGGAGTAGATTTAATTATTCAAACTCCTCATCAAGATGACCCAGCAGTATCTATTGCAAAGGATATAATTTTGGCAGAAATTGATGACCCTCAGGCAACTACTAAGTTAGCAAATATTTGTGATGTGATTACCTTTGAGAATGAGTTTATTAATATAGATGAGTTATCATATCTTGCTGAAAAGAATGTAATTTTTCGTCCTAGTTTATCTGTGTTGAAGCCGTTATTAGATAAATATGAACAGTTATGTTATTTACGATATTTGGGTTTACCTGTACCGAACTTTTGGGAGTGGGGAATAGAGATTGAGCCTTTATCTTTCCCTTTGGTATTGAAAGCTCGTCGTCATGGTTATGACGGTCAGGGTACTTTTATTATTAAGAATATTGAGAGTTTAAAATCTCAGGGAAATTCAGAATTTTTCATACAAGAATTTATTCCTTTTGAACGAGAGGTTGCTGTTATTGCTGCTCGTGGAGTTACTGGGGAAGTTAAGGTTTATCCTGTGGTAGAAACTCAACAAGAAAACCAGGTTTGCCAGCGGGTTTTTGTACCTGATGAAAATTTAGAATTAGTAACAGAAATTGAAGAGATCGCTCAGACTCTCCTTAATAGTTTAGAAGTAGTAGGAGTATTTGGGATAGAAATGTTTATTACTAAAGACAAGAAGGTTTTAATTAATGAAATTGCTCCAAGAACTCATAACTCTGGTCATTACAGTTTGGATGCTTGTGAAGTTTCCCAGTTTGAACAACATTTACGGGCTGTTTGTGGTTTACCTTTAGGTAATACTACTCTCAAAGTAAGGAGAGCGGTGATGGTAAATTTATTGGGTTATGAATTTGGGGAAAATTACTACTTGACAAAACGGCAAATGTTAGAAAAAATTCCTCATGCTTCGGTTTGGTGGTATGGCAAAACAGAATCTCGCCCAGGACGGAAGTTAGGTCATGTGACTGTTTTGCTAGATGAGGAAAATTTTGAAATTATGGGTCGCAAGGGTGAGGCGATCGCTAATAAAATAGAGAATATCTGGTACACCTAAAGCTTGCTGTTGCCTCTTTTAGACACTTTATGACTTTTGACTTTTAAATTTTGAAGTTTGACTGCATAAAGGGGGGTGACAGAAAAAAAATAACCGCTATAATAATCATTAGGTTCTACTATGACGTTGGTAACTGCCAAAAATGTTTTTTTGACCTACAAATCAAAAAACATGGGAATCTAGATTTTTAAGTGTCAGTAAACTGGGCTTGTATCCAGAAACTTTAAACTTAAGCCAAGATACCCACCTGGTATTATCCAGGTCAAAAGCTGAGGTAAGACGGCGTTGCGGTAGACCATTTTTATGTAGAGTAAAAAAGTTGGAACTAAAGTTTTGATATCCTCCCTGGCTGTGACTCGCGGGAAATAACTGAGAAAAGCTCCCTCAGCAGCTTGACGTTTCCAAGGCTGCTAACCACACTCCTTTCCCTGAGTATAGTTTTTGTACCGCAGTTGAAACCCTTCCATTCTCGCGCCTTAAAGGTCTAACTTACCAACTTTAAACCCATAGAATGAAACAATTTTAATGTTGGCTCCCAAGGAATAATTATTCGGAACGAGGGACCTTATTTTTCTGATTTTCCCTCTAAAAATATTTGTATGGGTTCTTTATCTGATCATCACTAATTGCTTTTGTTCTTGTATCCTATAGCTTTCCCTGAATAAGAGTGATTTTTACCCGTGTATTTTTATATCATTTAAATAGTATCATAAGTCGTGATAGTGCTTTATATAGTCAAGAGAATATCCAGTTAATCTCAAATTTAAAATGGACAACTAGGACCTCAATGACTTGAAAAAGGGCGAAGGAAATAATTGAATTAGACCTTGAAGAGGTAAAAATTTTTTCTGAAACAGACCCAAAAATCACAAAAATAACCAGGGGTACTTCTTGAAATTGAATATTAATGGTTGCAACAAAAAGTTACTTATGCTGGTATTAGAGGGTATCTATAAATAAAACCTTAAGGGACAAGACCATTTAGTTTTAGTAGAATTATAGCAATTAGAGGATACCATTGATAATTTCTTGTAACTCTACTATTTGCTTTCTCCCTCGTAATTCTGATTTTACCACAGTTAGGATGGGAGCTATTGTTTCCTAGTGACGATCGCTTAGGTCTGTGGAATAGGTTTTGGGAGTCATATACTCTAATTTTTAATATCTGGTTATTTCTATCTTCTTGCTTTTACCCCCTTTATTATTTGATTTTAATTTTTTTTAACAGGTATCTTCTTAAACAAAAGAGTTGTTGGGAATTAAGCCTAAAAAATGCCTAAAACCAAAAACAAGTTTAGGCTAAAGGGTGCTCTTGAGAATGAAAAAAACTAAAAAGCTTATAGAGTAAACTTTTGAGAATTTAAAATTTTCCCACACCCAACAAATCTAGTATTCATCAAGTTCTATAAGCTTAATTTTTTTAAGCGATCGCCTCTTAACTTACCTACTCCCCAAATAATCTTCCTACCGAAGCCTCCAGAACCCTAAACACCAAAGGTATAACTACCCCCTGACTCAAAATTTCTTGCGACTCATAACCGGCATCAGTAGGAGAAGAAAAAAATTCGAACTTTGTGCTCTGACAAATTAATTATCCAATATTCTTGAATACCTTCCACAATATAAATCTTCTTCTGTTTTTCTTTAAAAGTACTACCAACGGGTAAAGATGATGAGTAGGTAAAAAATAGTGAAAGACTTACTTGTCTCCATTGCAATACTAATCTAATAATATAGTTTCGCTAATATATTTATGAATAAAAACCAGAAGTGAGTGACTTAAGATTATTAGATCATGTTCAAGAATATACAAATCATAAAAATCAGTTAACAAAAGAATATGTAGTAGTTTTTATATCATATAATATTATGTTTATGCCACAGAAAAGCATCTAGTAATTTACCCTGAGATTGTAATATTTTATAACTACGGGGTTTGGTCTCCAAAAATGAGTAAAAATAGGATTAATATGACCAAAATTATAGAGTTTTTTTTACCAATTATTTCATATTACTATCTAAAAATATCGTTTTAAGCTTCTGGCTTTAGCAGTAGACAATAAAAGTGAAAAAATATTTTTTTCCCTTAAAATGATAGGATTAAGACATTATTTATTTTTCAAAAATAATGAATAATCGGATATTTTTAATCAAAATAATTCTCATAATTTGTGTTAAATAGAACACAGTAAAATAAGTTTTTTTATTGTAAGAAAATATAACTTTATTTACCGGATAAATTTTTGCTGGTGATGGATTGTTATGATAGTCTATTGTAATTATTGGAGTCAAAAACAAGAGCAGTGGGGGCATCTTGGAACCATATTAGGTTTTTTTAATCCCTACTATTGCGGGAAAAGAAATACTAAACTTTTATATTTTCCTTATTATTTTAACAGGAACTTTTGCTATATAATAATATAGATATTTATAGTTGCTTACCAAGGAGAAATCAATATGAAAAATCAAGATTGGTTTTTGACTGGAGACGGTCAATGTCAACCTTGTAAAACTGTCAATGACTGGAAGTTATTAAGAGAAAATTATAGGCTATATCGATTTTTAACAGAACTTGAAGATACTTTGAAAGATAGTATAGATGAAGTTAGTTGTTTACCAAAAATTCGACTGTTAGTCCGACAATTTATTACTAATTCATACTGGTTGCAAACTCAAGAGCCAGAACCTTGTGAAAAAACAGGGATATCTGTTACTTTGTTGTATGATGAGTTAGGTTTTCCCCTCACAGTACAAACAGTAAAATTTATGCCAGGAACAATTTCAACAATTCATAATCATGGTACTTGGGGAATAATTGCTGTATTAAAAGGTAAAGAAAAAAATACTTTTTGGAAACGTAGTCCTGACCAAAAAAATAAATATAAAATTGAACTAGTTGGAGAGCAAGTATTACAACCTGGAGATTTAATTAGTCTGAGTTCTGATGCTATTCATAGTGTAGAAGTAGTTGGAGATGAACCTACATTCACTTTTAATCTCTATGGAGAAACAAAATCTTCTGAAAGGTTTGAATTTGACCCAGTTGCTCAAACTGCGAAAAAGTTCTGAGCAAGAAAGAAAGAAGAATAAAAATTTACTTTGGTTTTAATTCCTAAGACTAATATCATGGCAGAGTATTGAATAAATAGAGGTTAAAAGTATTAAAAATATTGTATTATTACATCTTTTCACTTTCTTTTTTTAACTTTTAACTTTTAACTTTTAACTTTTAACTTTTGACCTATAAAATAATGTCTAATCCTTTACTTTCTCTCAACTATGAACCTGCCATTCAAGCTTTAGGCGGTGACTATTATGATGAGGTACTTTCTGCTGAATTTCCACAACATATTTTGCGATTTCGTAATGATCAATTACTCCCTAAAATAGGACTAAATTCTCAAGATGTTAAGGATGAGCATTTTATTGAAGCTTTTGGTAAGTTTCATTGTGTTAGGCCTTTTTTAGCTCTACGTTATCACGGTTATCAATTTGGTGAATATAACCCTTACTTGGGAGATGGTAGGGGTTTTCTTTATGGTCAAGTGCGTGGGGTAGACGATGAATTATATGATTTTGGTACTAAGGGTTCGGGTAGAACCCCTTATTCTCGCAGTGCTGATGGTAGACTTACTCTCAAAGGAGGGGTACGCGAGGTTTTAGCTGCTGAAATTTTGCACCGTCATGGGGTTCGTACTTCTCGATGTCTAAGTTTGATTGAAACTGGGGAAGGGTTATGGCGTGGGGATGAACCTTCTCCTACTCGCTCGTCGGTGATGGTGCGTTTTAGTCGTTCTCATATTCGCTTTGGAACTTTTGAAAGACTTCATTTTTATAAGCGCCCAGATTTAACGAAAAAACTATTAAACCATGTAATTAATTGTTATTATTCTAATCTGAAAAAAGAGAATATTTCCCAAAAGGATCCGTTTCAAGATTGCTATTTTTTATTCTACTTAGAATTAGTAAAAAGAATTGCAAAATTAGTTGCTCAATGGATGGCTGCTGGATTTTGTCATGGTGTATTAAATACAGATAATATGTCAATTACTGGAGAAAGTTTTGATTATGGTCCATACTCTTTTATTCCCACATATAATCCTAAATTTACAGCAGCTTATTTTGATTATTCTGGTCTTTATCGTTATAGTCATCAACCATTAGTTTGTAAGTCAAATTTACAACTACTTCAAGAAGCATTAGCTGCAGTTATTGACCGGAAGAATATGAGGTCAGCCTTAGAAAAATTTGATGATTTTTATCTACATGAATATCGACAATTAATGATGAGGAGACTAGGGTTTAAAAAGTTAGCTGAAGCCGATGCAGATAAGTTACTTCAGCTAACCATAAAAATGCTCACAGACTCTCAGGTTGGATACCACGATTTCTTTTTGGAATTAAGACAAAAATTTTCTCCCGAATGGCGTGATGATATTAGTCAGATTTTTGCTGATTTTGAACAGCCAGAATTAATTGATCCGTGGCGACAATATTATTATCATCTTTTGCAGACTTATTCTGATAATGAATTAGAGGAAATGACGGAAAGGTTACAACAATATAATCCACAACAAAGTTTAATTAGACCTGTCATTGAGTCAGTCTGGGAAGCAATTACACTAGAGGATAATTGGCAGCCATTTTATGATTTATTACAGCAAATATATGATTGAATAAAGAAGAAGTAAAGAGGAAGAAGGAAGAACTAGTAAATTTTGAAAAAAAGGGAAAAATAATAGATATCTTATTAATTAGCCATAATAAAAATGCTTTTCTTTTTCTAATTGCTCCCAAGTCCAAATTTCCAATTCTCAATTCCCTAAAGTTTTTCCACAGTGAATATTCAAAGAGACATAATATAAAATGAATTGGAGGAGCACTTGTTGTAGCATTCTTTTTTCAATGGTTGTATTATAGCATATTGAAAGTATGTGAAGTCAAAATATTAATTACCAAGTATTTATAGTGCCGGCCTCTTGCTCATTACTGCTGTACCTTACTGAAAATTAAGAGTTTAATACAAATTCCTATTTACTAATGCTTTACTGAAATAAAGCTTTAGTTATTAAGTAATTAACATAAAGGGAATAAATGTTTTCTCACGGGGTGACAAGCTAGTTGAAAGCTATA
>ENA-UENX01000340-UENX01000340.1-marine-metagenome-genome-assembly--contig:-NODE-340-length-22497-cov-3.394231_pt1 | contig 22497 bp, 20 predicted proteins | sample MGYA00237875_ERZ529327 | MGnify/ENA primary metagenome ERZ529327 (study PRJEB26372, sample SAMN05368347) | marine metagenome | biome: cultured habitat; feature: ocean water; material: water; isolation... | reverse complement strand
CGCGGCCGCAGCGATCTGCAACCAACGACGACTAGCCCTTCTTATGGAACGAACCTTTGCGCCAGTAGGCTGCTCGGACTCGACAGAAGGCAGTCTTTGATCGACTTTCGCCCAGGCGGCCTCGACGTTCGCCTCGAACTCCGGCTCAGCATCTGCCGTCTTTCCCCACACATCAATCATATCCTCTAAATAGGATTGATTGGTGGTGTCAGACTCTGCCCAGGACATGAGTTCCTTCTTTTCAGGAGGGCTCATATTCCCCGAGAGGTACTTGCCAATTAGGTTTGTAAATTTTGCATCTTCCATTGCCTTATTTTCCGTTTCCACCTATAGGATGCAATTTAGCTAGGGATACCCCTATAGGTTTTTAACTTTTTTTTAAAACTTTTTTGCCTACAAAAAGAGAAGCATCAGAATCATCATAGTTAGGTAGTTCTGTAGTTTACTACGCAGGACTTTTAGCGCCTTCCCCATCTGATTCTCTACCGTTTTAATCGATATCCCCATTTGATCTGCAATTTCCTGATAAGTCATTTCTTCAAAACGGCTCATTTGGAATACGGCCTTGCATTTGGGAGGTAAACTATCGATGGCGGCCATGATATTTCCTTTTAATTCACCATACAAATAATCATCTTCGCCACTGTGATCATGTCCCAGTGAAATATCCGGCTGAATTTCTTCTTCTTCGAATTTTTTGCTTTTGCGTAGATACCCGAGCGCCTCATTGATGGCCATTCGTCGGATATAAGCTGAAAGAGAGGAGGTAATATTGATCTTATCCCGCTTGTCCCACAGTCGCAAGAATACTTCCTGCGCTAAATCTTCGACCAGGTTTTTATCCCGAATAAATCGGTGGATCGTCTTGCATACAGAGAGATATTCACTCTTAAAAATATCTCTTAGTGCAGTACGATCATTGGCCTTCAGTCGGTCGATGATATCGTTCAGTTCAGGTTGTGGCATAAGTAATGTCAGGAGTGATTCTCGGTCATTCAAAGATTCACAAGGCTAAAAATAAACAAAAAACTCACCTTATGGGACAAATTTTGTCTCCAGCAGGTTCGATCAAAGCCATACATGGGGCAAAAGTGAGGCTTTCAAAAAAACAAAGTCAACTCAAAAACAAAAAAATTGTTGGAGAACCAAAACCTAGCTTAAGAGAATCGACGAAATAACGGTACGGATGGAAGAACGGTCAAATTCGCCAATGCGAAACTTATCGTCCTATGTATTAATTCCTTAACTTTGTGCCGCTTTAAAAATTAAAAGAAAGTACCTATGTTTTTGATCAATCCATATTTACGTTTTGCTTTGATGGGAGTTGGGATTATCGGTGGAATCATACTATCGATACTGTATGGTTTTTGGTATGGTTTTCCCCTTTGGTTTTCGGGATTGCTATTGTTGGTAGGTTATGTCCTACTTGGGACGGTGGGGTCTGCCGCGAAAGCGATGCAATCCATGGATATGGATAAATCTGAACGTCTATTGAAGTTGACATTGTCTCCACGTCTACTTTATCCAACCAACAGAGCCTATTTCTATATGATCAAAGGTTCTGTAGCCTTAGGACAGAAAAAGACAGATGAGGGAGAGAAATGGTTGAAGAAAGCAGAAGAAATTAACGTGCCCACAGATAATGAGAAAGCCATGTTGCAGATTCAATTGGCCAATATTGCCGCCTCAAAGAATAAGTGGAAACAAGCTCAACAACACTATCGCAACACCAAAGGCCTAAAAATTACGCAACAGGAAATTCGAGACCAGTTGAAGCAATTTGAAAAAGTGTTGGCCAACCGCGGACAAGCCAAGGCTGCTATGCGCCAAGGTGGTGGACAACGTGGAGGCATGATGATGCCTGGTGGCAAACGTCGCCGGCCAAAGATGAGGTAACAATTCATCAATTTGGCATATTTGGAGCAAACGCTCTACTTGACAGCCCAGCACGACAATCGTGCTGGGCTGTTGTCGTATATTTCCGTAAGCGCCCCTAGCAAGCTCTATTTTCTCTCTACGTAGAAGTGAACTTTCCCGACCAAGACAGCAACTCGATTCTTTCTCCAGCTACCTATAGAGAAGCTTCCAGCATATCCATTTTCACAGCAGACTTCGCCAGATAAACGCATCTTCCATAGGCGTTACTTTCTGTCAGTCAGGAACTTGTCAATCTCGGCACAAGGGCTTCCTGCAAAAGAAATTTCATTACCAAATATCCGACTTATGAAAAGTGGGTCTACCACCTCATTACTTTTTTCGCTATTACTGTTGCTCGCTACCTGTGCAACAACACTCATTGGTCAACCGCTTATCGCACCGCGGCCAAGTCCTGCTGCTACGCTACAACAGCAGATTGGTATGGCTAATGTCACCATCAATTATTCCCGACCTCAAGTCATCAACAATGGCAATGATCGATCAGGAAAGATATGGGGAAACCTAGTTGCCTATGGCTTTAACAAGATCAATTTTGCCTCTCAGGGCGAAATACCTTGGCGCGCTGGAGCCAATGAAAATACGATCATTACCTTCAGTGATGACGTCAAAATTGAGGGTAAGTCTCTACAAGCCGGTGCCTATGGATTACATATGGCCATTCACGAAGAGGGAAAAGCCACCTTGATTTTCTCGAAGAATACTACTTCCTGGGGAAGCTTCTGGTACTACGATAAAGAAGATGCCTTGCGGGTTGATGTACAAATGCAAGACCATGCATTTACTAATGTCCTTACCTATGAATTTGTAGAATTCGGTCCTAATCATGGCACCTTGGCCTTGAACTGGGAAAAGAAAAGCATTCCATTTAAGATTTCCATCGATGGGCATGAAATGGCCTTGGCTTCTTTCCGCGATGAATTGCGAGGTGTCAAAGGTTTTGGCTGGCAAGGGCCTTTATCAGCTGCGAACTACTGCCTCCAGAACAACATCAACCATGAAGAGGCCATGACCTGGGCAGATCGGGCGATGGGTAATACTAAGAATTTTCAAACCTTAAGCGTTAAAAGCGGTCTGTTACTACAAATGGGTAAAGGCGAAGAAGCGGTGCCTTTTGCAGATGAGGCTTCAAGCCTAGCCAATATCAATCAACTCAATGGCTTGGGTTATTTGATGCTCCAGAATCAGCAGCCAAAGCATGCCGTGAAGTACTTTAAACTAAACGTTGAAAAGAATCCGGAAAATGCGAATTGCTACGATAGCCTAGGAGAGGGCTTGATGGCCTTAGGGGAAAATGAAAAAGCAATTGAAAGCTTCAAGAAATCCTTGAGCTTGAATCCTCCGCCCTTTGTCAAGGCCAATTCACTGAAAAACTTAGAGAAGCTAGGCGTGAAGTAGGATGGTTTTACACTTCCGAAGTTTTGAAAACTTCGGAAGTGTAAAGAAGTAAGACTTCGGAAGTCTAGGGTGTTGCTGCTTCTTCCTTACTCACTCGCTTCATCCAGGTTTTAGCGACTGTATTCATGATTAGCAACCCAGCGAGGAAAAGGGATATCCTGGCGATTAAATCGCCCCATTTAACGTAAAAGGTAAGCTGGTTATTAAGATTGATAATCCCCCTAATGGCAATCGCCTCATCGTATTGGGTGGCTTGTGAAATAATGCCCCGTTGGTCGATAAAAGCTGAGACACCGGTATTGGCAGATCGTGCGATACTACGACGCGTTTCTATGGCGCGCAGGGAGGCATAATAGAGGTGTTGTCGATGCCCAGGCGTATTGTCCCACCAACCATCATTGGTCATAATGAAGGCCGCATTACTGCCCAATTCGTTTTGACCTTGCGGCCGCACATAGCCCGTGAAGTAATCGCCAAACACTGATTCGTAGCAAATGACAGGAGCAATCCTTGCTGTTTCACTTACCATTGGGCTCCTTTTCTTTTGCGTACCCAGGCCTGCTGTTGTACCGCCGAGTTCCTCGACCAGTGGCTCCATAAACGGAAGCAGGTTTTTGAAAGGGAAAATCTCTGCACCTGGAACCAACTTGGATTTTTTATAGATTTGGAAGTCCTCCACTCCAATCATTAGTTGGGCGGCGAGGTTGTAGGTCTCGTAACTAAATCCAGCTCCTCCATTATTGGGTCGATATTCTCTCACAGCTCCAACAGGTTTCTCCCCAGATTTGAATTTATAGTAAGCATTCAGACCCGTTATGATCTTGAGCTCTGGATAATCGACCAACTCTGCCCGGATTCTTTCGATACTTGGATAGTTATTAATCACCGAAGTTTCCACTAATCCAAAGCTTGTCTCTGGAAATACGAGATAGTCCGTGTCTGGTGTTAATTTATCTTTAGCAAGATTCATGAATTGCTGTACTTGTTCTCGCTCTGACACGGAGAACTTTTCGTAGTGAGGCTCATAATTAGGCTGGATAACTACCACCTCGATCGCATCCTCCACTTCATCATACGTGTAAAACATGACTAAGGAAACTCCGATTGGCAAGATGATGAGTGCTAGAGCGCGATATAAGATAGGTCTAGAGATCACTTTCTGCGTTTGATAGTGTTCCCAACCTTTCCACAATAGCAGATTCAATGCCACTGCCCAAGCGGTTCCGCCAAACACGCCAGTATACTCATACCACTGCACCAAACTCGGCACGGCAGCAAAACCATTGCCTAAGGTCAACCAAGGCCAAGCCAGATCCCAATGGTAATGCAGTAATTCATACGATATCCAATACACCGCAAAGGCCCAATCCCCCCACTTCGGCAACACTTTTTTGGTGGCTTGATAGGCCAAGAGCGGGAGCGTCATGAGGAAAGAATTCACGAAAATGGCAAACATCCCTGCTAATAGAGCCGAATTGGCTACCCAGTAGGTGGTGATAATATTCCAAAGGACAAAGGCAACATAACCATATCCAAATAAGGACCAGCGAGCGTCTGGCTCCTCTCCTATTTCTTTTTCCAGTATTAGTAATGGAATGAAGCCCACAAACAGTAGAAACGGAAAGGGTAAGAATCCCGGATAGCCCACAGAAAGTAAGAGCGCACTTAACCCTGCCAAGCCCAATCTTCTCCAGGATACCGGCTTTTTTCTAACGGATTGAGCAAGCACCCACCAAAGAACTATCGTTCCCCAGGCTCCCAATAAGAAAAACAGAGGTCGATGCCCCCATAAGGATTCCTCCTTGCCTAGGCTAATCATGTCGATGCCTAGCCAAACGGTAAGAGACAATAGGAGGAGAGAGCTAATCGGAATTATTTTAGAATGTTTCACTGCCTGATGGATTAATATTTGCCGCAATTTGGCAAAAAAACGGCAGATCACTGACTTTTGTTGACAGGATTAACCATTAGTTGGCTTTTCTTATAGATATCACCAGGCGGTTCTGGGCATGCCATAAAGTTTCTAAGACATAACTTGCGCCTTACCACAATGAATTAGTACTTTTCCCCATCCGTAACTCCCTTTTTATCTGAAAACCTGTTCATACCCATGTCAACCACCATCAAAAGAGTTTTAATAGGGCTAGTGATTGGATTCGTGATTATGCAGTTTTTCCAAATTGACAAAACGCAACCTCCCAGCGATCCGGCAAATGATTTCATCACCATGCTATCTCCTCCAGATGATGTTGCAGCTATTCTAAAACGTAGTTGCTATGATTGTCATTCCTATAAAACGAAATACCCTTGGTATACGAGCATTGCCCCCCTCAGCTGGTGGATCGGCCATCATATAGAAGAAGGACGAGAGCACCTGAATTTCTCTGAGTGGGGTAAGCTAACGGAAAGACGGAAAAAGCATAAATTGGAGGAATGCTGGGAAGAAGTTGAGGAAGGTAAAATGCCGCTAGACTCCTATTTGTGGGTACATGGCGAAGCGAAACTCAGCGAAGAACAAGCTAGCTTATTAATTGATTGGTTCAAGGAACAAGAGAATGCATTCTAATGATATTTGAAGATCTCATCCCATACGATACGGCGCACATTATTCTCGGTGATTACTTGAAGTATCACTATCAATACAAGAGAATTACCAAACGAGCCAAAATCCGTTTTGAGCAACGCGATTGGCACGGCATGCAGGAGGACTCTCGAGAAAGAGTTTCGCTCTATCGAGAAAATGTAGGCGCTACCACAGAACGAGTATTGAATTTTCTAGGTGGCCAAGCCTTGGATGCTGACACTTGGCGGGATATCAAGATTATGTTTCTGGAAGAAATCACCAATTTCAACTCCCGAAACATCGCCGAGACCTACTTCAATTCAGTATTCCGGCATAGCCACAAAGGCCTTAGTGTAGATGAAGACAGCATGTTTGTGCATGCTACCGCGACTTATAGAGAATTCAAGTCTACTCAGCCCATTTATCACACCCTTTACTTGACTCGCCCTTTTGACTTTGTCATTCGGCAGTTGTTTACCTTTTTCCGTTTCAACGCATCCTTTGAGGACCAGGATAGAGATATCCAATATGTCTGCCATACCTTAGAGGAGAAACTTGAGGAACTAGACTACCGTGGCAATGGGCGCATAGAGATGCTCAAGTCTATCTTTTTTCGGAACAAAGGTGCCTATCTAGTCGGCCGTTTAATTGTAGAAGCACGGACTAAGCCATTCGTCATACCGCTGCTTCACCGAGAAGATGGCATTTTCGCTGATGCACTCTTGCTGGAAAGCAATGAAATTAGCTCCGTCTTCAGTTATAACCGAACCTATTTCCTAGTTGACACGGATATCGCCAGCGAATCCGTTGACTTTTTACGCACTATTCTTCCTACGAAAAGCCTTGGGGAGTTGTACAACTCTATTGGCTTCGAAAAGCATGGAAAGACAGTCTTGTATCGCGATTTTCTGCGCCACATGCATCAGTCGATAGACAAATTCGTCTTGGCGCCCGGGATCAAAGGCTTGGTGATGGTTGTGTTTACCTTACCCTCCTTCCCGATGGTTTTCAAAGTGATAAAAGATAAATTTCCAGCGCCGAAGAGCGTGACAGAGCAGGAGGTGAAGAGTAAATATGAGTTGGTATCGCTCCACGACCGGGTGGGGAGGATGGCAGATAGCCATATGTTTGAGAACTTCGTTTTTGAAAAGAAACGATTTTCCAAGGAATTAATTGACGAATTGGTAGAACTGGCGCCTTCCAAGATCAAGATTGAAGGCGATACTATTGAGTTGAAGCACCTGTACATTGAAAAGAAAATGGTGCCGCTCAACTTATACTTGGAGGATGCTAATATCGAAGAAGCGGAGGAGGCCATCAATGAGTATGGCAAGGCAATCAAAGAAATGGCGGCCGTAAATATCTTCCCTGGAGATATGTTGCTCAAAAACTTTGGAGTGACACGATTGAAGCGAGTGGTTTTTTACGATTATGACGAAATTGGATTCTTAACCGACTACAAATTTCGCGTTATCCCAGAACCAAGAGATTATGAAGATGAGATGAGTGCTGACCCTTGGTACTCCGTTGGGCCAATGGATGTTTTTCCCGAGGAATTCCCTCGTTTCCTCATTGGCAGGCGAGAAATCCGGGATATATTCCTACGGATCCATGGTGACCTTTTCACGCCTACCTTTTGGATTAAGACGCAGGAGAGATTGAAGAGGGGAGAATTGGTCGGCGTATTCCCGTATCATCAAAAATTGAGGTTTCGACGAAAGTATAATTCAAAACCTTTAGAAGAACAATAAGAAAGACGCATGTCGTCCATCCTTTTTGATCAAATCGGTAAGACTTTCAATGAGGTCAGACAGACCCTGGATCTTCCTTTCGGACAAGTAGACTATACGAATTGGGATCTGGATGGTATCAAACTGATCCACGGTATTACAAAGTTTGAAAAGCAATCTGTAATGCCCTTCAGTGATCATTCTGATGATATCAATCTTCATTTCAACTTACGGGGGCGTTATCTTTTAGATTATGAACAAGTCGGTAAATCCTTCGATATAGGTGCCAGACAACACAATATCATGTACTCTCGAGGCATCAATGTGGCAATGACCAATCAAGACGCAGAAGCTGAAGTGTTTGAGGTACGATTTCGCAAAGATGTCTTTCTCTATTTGGCTGAACATGGGAATCCGTCTTTGCAGCGGTTTGCGGAAGATATCTTGCGGGGACAGGGACGAGTGTTTTCTCCACAGTGGGCCGCCATGTCCTCCAACATATGGCAGCTTATCCAACAGATTACGCACTGCCAGTACAAAGGAGGGATGAAGCGATTGTTCCTATTGTCTAAAAGCATTGAATTGCTAGTCTTGCAAGCGGAGTCCATTTATACTGAGCAAGAAAAGCCGCCTCCTTCTTCCCTGAGTAGTATCGACAGAGAAAAGCTATTTGAAGCTAAGCGATTCGTGGAAGGGCGGCTACACCAGCCCCCTAGTTTAGCCGAGGTGGCAAAAACCATCGGTTTGAATGAGTATAAATTAAAGAAAGGATTCAAAGCGCTGTTTCAACAAACCGTTTATGGATATCTGACCCAGCTGCGATTGCAAAAAGCTTTTCAGTTGCTACAAGAAGGAGAACTTACCGCCAGCGAAATCGCATTCGAATTGGGTTATTCCTCTCCACAGCACTTTCACACCGCCTTTAAGAAGAAATTTGGTACTCCTCCGAAAAGCATTTCAAAACAGTAAAACAGAAATTCCCCTTCTAAGCTTTCAGAAAAGTTCCTCCGTAATGTATGAATTATGCTCCTGATTGTGTGAAGCCATCACTCTTACCGCCGCCTACTTTTGTCCTAAACAAATAAAAGCATATGACCCTCATTGATTTCATCATTGGATTGACTCTTATGAATGCCATGCCTCATTTCGTATTGAGTGTATACAAAGGTAGAATGTTGAGTTTGTTTGGCTATACACCTCGTGCCAATCTGTTCTATGCTGCCTTCAATGTAGTAGTAGCGGCCGGGCTATACCTCTATAAATATGGAACAGAGAGTTTCTTTGACAACGGCATCTTAGTTGGTGCTTGTTTTACTCTATTCATGTATTTCCTAACGGGCCGTTTTTTCTATCGCATCTTTCATCAGCAGTTTTACGCCGATAAGTAGGGCCCTTCACAGCACGGAAGAAAGGAAAAGGTCCCAAGAGAGCTGGTGTAGTAGACTAGGCCTAGGCCCCAAAGATACCGGAGGACAAGTAGCGATCGCCTCGATCACAAATGATGCAGACGATTACGGCTTCATCCAGTGTTTCGGCTAATTTGGAAGCTGCCTTAACCGCTCCCCCACTGCTCATTCCGGCGAAAATAGCCTCTTCTTTGGCTAAGCGCTGCATCATTTCAGTGGCTTCCCGCTGAGAAACATCAATGGTGGAATCCACCCGGGCCGGTTCAAAAATCTTAGGTAAGAAGGCCGGAGACCAGCGACGAATTCCGGGAATTCGCGATCCGTCCGTAGGTTGTACGCCTACGATTTGTATATCAGGGTTTTGTTCTTTTAGGTACCTGGAAACCCCCATGATAGTCCCGGTAGTACCCATAGAGGAAACAAAGTGAGTGATCTTCCCTTCCGTGTCCTTCCAGATTTCCGGGCCAGTACTACGATAGTGCATTCCCCAGTTGTCGGCATTGCCAAACTGGTTTAGCATAAAGTAACCGCCCTGTTGTACCAGAGAATCAGCATATTCGCGAGAGTACTCAATCGTTTTTTCCGCTGGAGTAAGGATTACTTCGGCACCATAGGCTTTCATGGTTTGAATCCGCTCCTTGGTAGAACCTTCCGGCATGATCAGCGTGATTTTTATGCCGAATAGTTGAGCGATCATCGCCAAGGCGATCCCGGTATTACCACTCGTAGCTTCCACCAAACGCATTCCTGGCTTCAGTTCTCCTCGATCTAGAGCTCCTTTGATCATCCCGTATGCTGCTCGATCCTTCACACTTCCTCCCGGGTTTTGGCCCTCCAACTTACCGAAGACCTTGATTCCAGGTTTATTAATCACATTTGTAATTTCAGTCAACGGCGTATTTCCTACTAAATCAAGAATTGTTCCCATAAGTTATCTTGTATCTCGTCCTTAGGTATAATATAATGCATCAAAACATGGAGGTAATCCTCCAGGCTTGAGGTAAGTATTCTATGATTGTGGTGAAAAATTGGTTAGTGGCAGGGACATGCAAGTTGCTGGTCTTTCTCTTCATCCGAAATCAGATCACTTCTCTGCAGCCGTATTAGGCTCAACCTTCAATCCAGGATTGTCCGATTTCTGATTGATGTGTCCGTTGTAATATACTCTAGAAAATGGAGCTATACTTTTGGTGATCCAAACATTACCGCCAATGATACTATCATGGCCTATGATCGTATCTCCCCCGAGAATAGTTGCTCCGGCATAGATGACCACATTATCTTCGATAGTAGGATGGCGCTTGGTTTTCGCCAATTCCTTTTTCACACTCAGCGCCCCTAAAGTAACCCCCTGATAAATCTTGACGTTGTTCCCGATCTGACTTGTTCCTCCGATCACCATACCTGTACCATGGTCAATACAGAATCCCAAACCAATTTTCGCCCCCGGATGAATATCTATCCCGGTCTGACTATGGGAATACTCGGTCAAAATCCTTGGGATCAATGGCACATTCATCTTATGAAACTCATGCGCTAATCGATAGATAGCTATGGCAAAGAACCCAGGATAAGTACGAATAACTTCGGTACGGTCTTCGGCAGCTGGGTCCCCGGAGGTGATGGCATCCGCATCAATCAGGAGGGCCCGGCGCAGTGAAGGAAGGCGTTGTAGGAAGTGTTTCTCAACAATTTCAGCAGAATAATCGAGTCGATGATCAATCGTATCAAGAATCGTGTACAATTCCAATCGCAATTGCTCAAAATGCTGCCGGAATGTTCGGTAATTGGAGAACTTCTGATCCGCCAATTCAGGAAACAAAATTTTCAGCACCCCATTTACCCAATCCCGAACCAACACCGGCGACGGGATGGATGGCGTATCAATATGAGCGTTATATAGCTCTTCTATAAATTTTTCATCCATAACTAATGACTCAGTAGGGCAAACTTACAGGGAATATTAGGGATCCACAAATCCCATCTTACAAAGCATTAGTCCCAGCGACAAAATTAAGACCTCTTATCGCGAAAACGACACCCTAATCATTAATACTGTATGAAACAGGAATTAGTTGGATCTGATCAGGAATTCTCCCATTTTTTTTGTTGGCAACTACTCCTTTCAATTCTTGGGGGCTAATTTCTTAGGAAAATATACATAGGATTTTAGCACGATCTTCCAGTCCTCATTCATCTTTTGTAATTCCAGGCAATCCATATAATGGCTTTCCTTAAGGGGAATCTTCACCATGGCGATAGCTAATTTATTATCAATGATTTGCAGATTTTGAATCGTGTAACCGATCCCGTAATCCGGCTGCTTTTTCCCCCTATTGGTCAAAGCAGACAACTTCATTGATTTCAGTTGTTCCGTTTCGCCCTTTCTGTCCACCCAAAATACCACGCCGGCGTCTAAGTCGAACGCTTCTCTCAGCAAGGTGCTATCACCTGTACGCCAACCCACAATGTATTTCTCTATAACCTGTTTAATGCTAGTAGTGTCGTTGACTTGGGCTGATAATGCCTGTGAAGTCAGAAAACAGAAGCTTAGAAGACAGAAGACAGGAAGAGATGTAGTACGGGTATTCATGAATTGAGTTGTTGGTCAGGCAATTTGAAAGCAGGAGCATGATTGGTATCATGCTCCTGCCTTTTAAGATAGTTCTCCCCTAACAAATCAGCTTGCTTTTAGCGTTCTTCTTTTGTCTTCTAAAATTCAATTGGGAGGACTTTGACATCTCTTCCTATCATAATGCCGAACCTGGCTCCTCTTTTCAATGTGTATTTTCGTATTCCTAAGTGTCTTTATTACTTTGTTCTTTTGCAAATTGAGTTGGAGAAACCCCAAAAGCCTTCTTAAAATTCTTTGAAAATTGAGCTAGCGAAGAGAATCCAGTTTCATAAGCAATTTCAGACATATTGCCATAGGCTTGCTGGATCAATTGTTTGGCTCGCTTAAGCCTATATATTCGCAAGAAATCGGTGATTGCTAGGCCTGTAAGGGCCTTCATTTTACGATGTACCTGTACCCTACTCAGAGCCAAGGCTGAAGCAATTTGTACGACGGTTAAATTGGGGTTATCAAGTTGATCATCAATAAAGGAAGTCAACTGATTTAAAAACTTCTCGTCGACTGAGCTAACCTCAATTTTATTAGGCTCCAATTGCACGACTTGTCTACTGAATCTTTCTCGCATTGCGATGGCCTTTTGGGTTAAGTTTTGGATTCTAAGCATCAACTCCTTAGTGTCGAAGGGCTTCGATAAGTATTCCACCGCTCCCGTTGCTAGTCCTTTAATTTTTTCATCTTGTCCAGCTCTAGCAGTTAGTAGAATCAAGGGGATGTGGCTGGTCATGGAGCTTTTTCTTAGCGCTTTGCTCAAGTTCAACCCATCCATGTTTGGCATCATGATATCCGAAATAATTAGGTCGGGTACCTGATCAATGGCTTTTCTTAGACCTTCCTTCCCATCAGATGCTATGATCAGTCGATATTCCGTTTCTAATCGACTAGAGATAAACTGTTGCATATCTGGATTATCCTCTACCAAAAGAATCAGTGGAAGTTCATCGGATTTAGCACTATCGAATTTCTCTGTCGGCTGATCTGGAATTGCGACTAGGGAATCATTAATAATTACATGCTCTCGTTCTCCAGTTTTTAGCGTGGCGGTCTTGACGGGTATGTATAGTCGAAAAGCGGCTCCCTCTCCTGGTCGGCTTTTCACTTCGATATATCCATCATGCAATTTGGCAAAGTCCTGAGCCAAGGACAATCCAATTCCTGTCCCTTCATGGGGATAACTACTAGCAGTTTCCACTTGGTAAAAGCGTTCAAAGATCTGTTCTTGTTCTGCGTGTGGAATTCCTATGCCACTATCTTTAACCGTCAATACTAGAAAGACTTTTCCTTCTTTACTTTGGGAATCGAAGGAAACAGCAACCTGACCGCCTGGAGGTGTGAATTTAAAGGCATTAGACAATAGGTTCGTTACGATCTTTTCTAATTTGTCTGGATCAAAATCAAGCCAAATAGGAAGGGTTGGCAAGCTAATGGTGTAAGTAATGTTTTTGCTAGCGGCGCTCGACTGAAAGATTTCCAGACGACTTTTCAGAAAAGCAATGATATCAAGACGTTGGAGCAAGAGCTTCACTTGTCCCGCTTCCTCTCTCGACAAATCCAGCAATTGGTCAATGAGTTTCAACAATCGCTCCGCATTTCGCTGCATCATCCCCATTTCCTGTGCCTCCGGCCATACTTTCTTTTGTTTAAAATCATTAAGGGGGCCTAAAATTAGACTCAGCGGCGTTCGGAATTCGTGGGAGATATTCGCGAAAAAACGCGACTTAGTTTTATCCTCTTCCATCAAAGACTTCTTTTCCTTTTCTACTACTAACTGTTTTTGCAAAGCCCATTTTTTCTGCTGTTCTATCAAACGCATCTTATAGGCCAACCCCATAGCAAATACTAAGAATTCTAATATGAAACTCATATACATAGCATTGATCTCACCAAGGTGAACCCATTGGTAATGCAAATTGGCTCGATGAAAACCATTTCCTAACAGAAATATCAGCGTACCCAACACTAAGTACAATCCTAGAGGAGAAGGCCTCTTTATATAAAAGCTGATAGCACTGAAAGTTGCGAACAATGAGGTAAGTAAGACAGGAATCCGCAAATAGAGATACAAAAACGGATATTGCTTTATGGGAACGATAGCAATAAATAACATTAAAAGTATACCACTTCCTACAAAGACATTTGCGATTCGATCCCACCAAGGGTAATAATTTGGTGTATCAATATAAAAGCGAATAAACAGTATATAGAAACTACAAACCCCCAGGACAGGAATCCATCCCAAAAACTCCCTTGCAAATATATTTTCCGGGAAAATAAAGGTGTATCCTACATTTTCCAAACAAATTAACCCGGGAATGATAGCTGCCACATACAATAGGTAGTAAAGATATTCGAGCCGGGGAGAATTTAGCCAAAAAAAGAAAACGAATAGCACCCCCAAGGACATTAAGCCAAAAAGAAAACCATTTGTGAAACTCCGATTGTGCTCCTTTTTTGCCCATTTCTTGATCGTATACAATTGGGGGGTAATGTTCAAATCCTCTTGAAAATGAGTCCAATGCTTTTTAACAAGGGTAAATACTTCATAGGTTTTATTCGGTAACAGCTCTAGCGAAATTGCTGTCTTATTCCCCTCCTTTATATCTCTTTCTGATTGCCTTAGGAATTGCCCTCCTTTCTTAACTGCTAGAAGTTCGCCTTCTACCATTATAATGCTTGAGGTAAGTAAATCGTACTTCCCAAATTTCAAAATCATTTCCTGTGGATATCGGCTCAAAGATCTGAGACTGATTTTAGTCAAGTACCGATCTGCCAAAAGCTTGGAACTATGACGATAAGGGAAGAAGCAGGAGGTATCAATATCTGTCAGGAAAAGTGGATCATCAATATCCTGGACTTCTGTTTCACAGAAATAGAAGTAGGTTAGCAGATCGAGTTTCTCCGGGATTTCATCTACAGACAAAACCTTCAAAGAAGTTTGTGCAAAAACAAACTGGATCGGGAGAAGTAATAGCAGCCCTCCCCATTTTAAATTGTTGGTCATTCATGTTTTGTCTACGGAGTTTGTCAGTCGACGAACCCAATATAGACAATTATGCAAGAAGACTTATATCAGTACTCTTTTGTTTACTAGTGGATTGGCAGTTACAAACCTCTTCCGCTTGTAACTGCCTGTAGCAATACTCTCTGGTATCCGGAAATTATCCGTTTAATTGCTTCTCCGTTTTCGTATTTCTTCAAACTGAACTTCCGTCTCATCTCTTGCAAAGGGCTTGATTTCAGGCCATACAGGAAGAGCCCCACGCTTGATAAATTGTTCCCCCTCAATTTCATATTCCCACTTCATGGATTTTCCATTTAATGAAGTCACTGAATGAAACTCCGTTTTTTCCGTAAACGTATTTCCCTCGACGGTATAACTTCCATGTCCTGCATAGGTCAAGTTTGTTTTGTCTGGACTGGTACTCACAAAAGCAAAACGACCACCCAGCATAATAAAAAGGCCTGTTTGATTAGTCTTACTATCATAAATGATCGTGGTATCAGGTAAAGTAACTTTACTAGATACAAATTCCCACACTCCCTCCAATGGATCGTTTGTCTCAGTAACATCGGTTGAGAGTGTTGTTGGAGATTCACAGGAGATAGCCATTAAAAAGGCCATCAACAAGTAGGTAAAATGATTATTTCTCATAAGTTGATTGTATTACATTTTAGTTGTCGATTCTATGAATAATTGGCTACCACATTACTGAGTACACTGTGCAAAAAATAAAGGAATAATCAGCTCGGCATATATCCGAAGTTTTCCATGGTTTTGTTGGTGAAAACACCAACAAGCGAGGGGGTAACTTCGGATATCTAGCGGTTGCTTTCTATCAAAAAACTTAATGCACACGGTACTTGGTAGTGTCTTCCTCAGGGCACCGCCCAGAAATTCACGATTTCCATTTTGAACCCTTCCTTCAACAAATGCGCATATTTCGTAGGAATAGCCTTGTGAACGGGGTGATTTCCATATCGCTGCTGAGCTTCTTCAGTGGTAAAGGTGAGGATGAGAGAATGCTTTTGGGCACTCTTCAAGTCTACGCCCCATTCTGCGGAAACCATTCCATCAACTAGTGCGGGTAAGGAGAGGAAATCGGCTTTGAGGGAGTCGATTCCAGTCGTTGCAACATTTTCCCCAAAATTAAAGATGAAGACATTTTTAAGAATCTTTCCTTCTTTCGGAGCCTGGTTTTGCGCTAGGGCAAAAGTCGAATAACACATCAAACAAGCGGCAGCTAGAAGCCAGCCACGAAGGCTAGAGGTATATAATTTCATGATGAATGATATTTGCTTATTTACTTAAATCCGCGTTGGCATACCAATGAGAAAGGGCCATCCAATGGCAAGCTGAGCATGTGAAACAAGGCTATTTCTCTATACTGTAGAAGAATCGCTCCTTATTGAATGGCTCTTTCTGCAGTGACTATTTGATTACTTCTTAGCTTGCTTAGTCATGTACTCGACTATACCTTTATACTCTTTTTTGAAGGTATTTAAATCAAGGGTCGTGCTCTGTGCTAAGGTGCTCCAATGCCTCACCCAGGCCCCGTGCATGACAGCTTCTTTCATCTCTTCCTCACTGGCTCCAGCCAATTTTGCATTTACTTTATGAGCGTGCACACAATACTGGCAGGGAATTTGAGCAGAAACGGCTAGCTTAATCAATTCCATGTATTTTGCGGGAATCTTGTTTTCAGGATTATTCGAAGAATTGAAATGTTCCCAAGCCATAGCGAGCATTTGTTTGGGGACCTCATCTACAAAACCTGGCATTACACCCAAGGCCTGAATAATCTCTGCCTTGGTCTTTTCATAGTCGGCAGACTGTGCCGATACATTGTTACTGAAGGAAAGTAGAAGGGCAACAAAACTTAGTTGAATAATTACTTTCATGATTATTTACTGTTTATGGTGAATAAATTTCTTGACAATGTTGAATGGTGGCATAGCTATCCCAGGCCAAGGCATACAGCAAATGCTTAGCGGTATAGGTAATGCTACAACCCATCTTGACAAAATCCCATGTTATCTAAACCGAGTTTAGATAGGCTGTACGAAGTTCAATACTTTTGGGAAGGTTTCTTTTGAGCGCTCTTAGAATTGCAACTGAGAGTCTGAGTAACCCACTTCAGCAACTTATCATTCGATTAATTTTGTTACTGAAGTGGGTATGGGTCCGAGTTTATTTCTATCTCTTTTTTTACATCATGGAACCGCTAATTTTCACATCAGCCTTTGCCCAAGCTGCTTCGAATTCTTGCTGGATTTTGGCAGCCTCCTCGGTCTTACCTTGAGCAGCCAGGCTCTCTTTTAAACCATACAATGACCAGCCATTATTTGGGAAACGAGCCAATTCCGTACGGTAAACTACCTCTGCTTCAGCCGATCGATTAGCCTCAAGTAGAGCAGCACCTAAAGCTTGTCGCATCTCAACATAAAAGAGGGGGGGTTCCGAATAGCGGAATCCATCCTGAATACGCACGGCCTCCACTAGTAAGTCTACCTTTTCATTTGCTTTATTGTCTAAACCAGCTAGTTCGGAAGCTAAGCTCAATTCGCATACTTTGGCGAGGTCTTGAAAGGGCATAAAACCTTGCGGAAGTTTTCTAAGGGCCCGGGATTTTAATAGCTTACGAACCCGTTTTAGTGCCTGTTTAGCCTCAGTGAGTTTATCTGTTTTGGCAAAGGCCATACCTTGCGCATATTGCCAGAGTACTTTGCTGTAGGGGTGGTTATTATCCGGAGCTTTCTCTGTTAGAATTCTATCCCACTCCCCAAAACGCAACATGGAGTACAATGGAATCACTTGAAAACGTTGTCCTGCACCTTTGATAGCCGTTTTCCGGGCAGCTTCCGTGGCCAAGGCTTTTTGCCCGCTCATACTCGCACCAAACCACAGGAAATGAAGGTTGTGCGGGTAATACAATGCGGGATAATACCCTTGCGCCTGGCATTGCTCTATATACTCTTCATCCAAGGCAATTCCTCCTTCATTGGCGGAATTGGCATCTTGGTAGCGCCCTAGGCGTACATATATATGTGATGGCATGTGAACCAAGTGTCCGCTCACGTACTTGCTCTCAGTCAGATAATCTGCACTAGCCTCTGCTTTCTCCGGTTCGAACTCCTCCATGGCATGGATATAGTAATGATTGGCGCCAGGATGATCAGGGGATTTGGCAATTATGTATTCTAGGGTTCGGTGAATCTCTTTGGTCACGTACTTGGGTGTACCATCTTTGTTCCAGTAGTTCCATGGCGTTGTATCCATCAAGGACTCTGCAAAAAGGGCGAGAATATCTACGTCCTCTCTGTATTTATGGGCGACCAATCGCATAGCATCCGCATAGGCTTGATCTAAACCTTGGCGATTGTTCGGCGGGGGTTCGGCATAACGCAAAGCCATGGCTTCGATCATAGCAATCTCTTTTGGGGTACATTTGGTACGCAAACGCATAGCCTCTTGGCTTTCGGCATAAGCATCCGCCATTACACTTTTCTGCATTGGCCGATTAATGTTTGGACCGAGAGATAAGGCTATTCCCCAATGCGCCATGGCGCAATCCGGATCGAGGCGAGCAGCTTCTCGAAATGCTCGCTCCGCTTCGGCATGATTAAAGGCAAAGGTGAAGAAGAGCCCTTGATTGAAAAACTTCTGTGCTTCTGTCGAGCGGGTCGTAACTGGGAAATTGTGATCCCAATTATAGTTCAGCATCGGAGCCAAGGGTAAATCCTTATCCATTGCATCAAAATCAAAACTGGTGCTAGGTGCGCACATTGGTGGATTATCCAATGAGTATTGGCTTACACCAGTCAGTTGGGTTGACTCGGTAAATGGGTAATATAGTGCAGAACTTATCAGACAAACGCCCAAAAGAATGGACAGCCTGAAAAACATCTTTTTGAGGTTTAACATGGCGATTGAATTAAATCTTAGTCAATCTTATAAAGATAGAAAAGCAGCTGTTCAAAACCAATGTAAAGGTAGGATAAGGAGGTAAGCAGTGTTTGTGTACTGGTTACAAATCCTTGTTCGTTGGTTACATCTGAGTCATTTCCCTCTATGGTTGGCCCTTTTTTCAATGTTAAAATGGCCAATATCGTTTACCACCCACGATATTTGGGTGGAGTCAGTCCTTTCAAACGCAAATAGACCAACATCTGAGCTCGATGATGTGTAGAATGGTCGTTCATCAACACCAGGATCTGACGTTTGGTCATAGGGCCTGCGAAGAAGGACACTTTCTCCTCTAACTCTTCGGGTTTGAGATTGGCTGCCGCCGCTCTAGATCTTTGGAAGCAAGTTTTCACCAAATCTATAATCTCGGCTTTGGTCAGATTCTCTTGTTTAAGATCAATTCCCTCCTTATTACCCCCCAAATAACTACTGCTCAGCCAGATCATATTACTACAGGAGTGGATTATCTGTTCCTGAAAAGACTTTTGTTCCTGAGTTGGCTTGTAATCAAAAGCCTCTGCCGGCATCAATTCAATGGATTCTAAAGTATAAGCTTCTGCATTCTTCCATTTCTGCTGAAACTCATCGAGGAAAGCTTGCTGAGCAAGAACAGAACTGGCATAGACAAAACAAAGGCTAACAATGGTAATGTACTTCATAATGATATGATGTAGGAAAATGGTTTGTAGAAAAAGAGAGGATAAGGATCAGAAGGCAGTTAGATAGTCAAGTAGACCAAATACAGCTGCCCCGATAATGATGGACCAAGATATCCAATCTTTGAATTCATTCTTCTTGTGCCAGAGGAATAAGATATGAAGTATCAAATGCACGACTAAAAACAGATCAAAGTTTCTGATGAAGCTCTCGTGGCCTTGGTAGATGGCACTAAAAACCCAAATGAACAAGGGGATGTGAGCCAATTGAAATACGACCATCCCCCAATAGTCGTTCAGCAATGATAAGCCAGGAAAAATCCTCCATTCCTTGCAACGGATCGCATCCATTTCATGCATGGTGATAAAGGCCAAACCCACGAAGAAATAAGCGTGTTCCATCTACTTAGGGAGAGTTTTGAGTCCAAATTCGCCGGTATAGCCGGAGTTTATTCCCCAATTTTACCCATTTCGACGCCTTCAGAGTAAGCCACCTGAATACCGTTCCGATTGAAGGCAGCTTTGATGCGTTCGTGGACATCGAAGGTAACTTCCCAAAAATCATCTGGGCGGACGAAGGGGCGCACTGCCAAAACAATATTATGGCTGTCGTAGGTCTCAATTCCAATTTCCGGCTCCATATCCTGAATAACTAAGGGTGCCTTGCTCAGTTCTTCCTTGATAATTTCTTTCACCCTAGGAAAACTCTCCGCATAGGGCATGGTCACGTTCAATTCCAATCGAGTATACCCCTTTTTGGAAAAGTTTGTAACCACACTTTCTACCACTTGTCCATTAGGAATGATCAAGGTTTTTTGACCAGGAGTTACTATGATGGTATTGAATATTTGTACCTCTTCCACCTTGCCGAATTTATCTTGGACATCAATCCAGTCTCCCACCTTATAGGGTTTGAAGATGAGAATGAGGATTCCCGCGGCAAAATTGCTTAGACTACCCTGCAAGGCCAAACCCACCGCAAAACCAGCCGCTGCTAATACGGCAACGAAGGAAGCCGTATCAATACCTACAACTCCCGCTACACTAAATATCAGTAATAGTTTCAATGAAATGCCCACCAAGGAGCTTATAAAAGGAAGGATATTCTCATTCAAACCCGCTTTTGCCATACCCTTGACGGCTAGCTTGGCAATTCGGTTGATAATCTTGAGTCCAATAATAAGCATTAAAATGGCCAAACCTACTTTGGGGGCATAGCTCATGACCATTTCTACTCCTTTTTCTACATAAGTATTCACCTGATCCATCGCTTTTTGCTGCTAAAATATAGGGCTGGATTAAATTATTTAAATTTTGCTATAAGAACTTACTGGCAGAGGAGACAAAAGCCGGTCTACTCCCTGTAACCTTTCTATAGATCCGATAGTCTAAGAAATCGGGAGGGTGGTCCAAATAATTGGATTATTGGTAGCAATTTCCGATTTTTGGATTGTTCAATTCATCTCTCCCTAATCGAGCATTAAACTATACTATACTGAACACCCGTTGATATGCAATTTAGACCTATTCCTGAGTACATTGATCAATTCCGAAGCACTACACAATCACTAGTAAAGTCTGTTCCCTTTATCAGAGAACATAAAGTTTGGAAAGGCCTTCTACAATATGGCTGGGTTATGCGCGGCCTGTTGATTGTCGGGGGTATACTGGGTTTCAAGTTTTTTACGGTTGTGATGGGCTGGATGGGAAGAGCAAATGTGGATGATCCATTGGAAGCTATTAGCAGCATGGGCGTTTTGGCGATGGATGTGATGCATGAGGGATATGATCTCCTATTCTCCAGTAGTAGCAAGTATATTATCCTTATTCTTTTGGAGATTGTCATCTTCCACTTTGCCAGAAGGACAGTGGAAATTCTTTCAGGCCAACCTAGTCAATCCAGTTTTAAGGACTTCGTGACTGCCCAGATTCGCATGATTAAAATTGCCTTCCTTTCTTGGATACTAGAAAACATCGCGACCAATATGATCGCCTTCGCTTTCGGTCTGTTTGATCCTATTGGAGTGCTCGAACCTACCTTAATTTTTGCCGTACAATGCTTCTTCCTCGGGTTTGCAATCCTCGATAACTACCATGAGCAATTCGAGATGAGCATCAAAGAAAGTCTACAATATTCTAAAGGATATATTGGCGTAGCACTAGCAGCAGGAATTTTCCTTTATCTGGCGATGCTTATTCCAGGCATTGGCTCCGTAGCCGGTACGTTAATCGCTGCTGTAGGTGTTTCTATTGTCATGTTTAAGCTATCCGACCTTCATTTGCTAGAAAAAGATCTAGAAATGAAGTTGGACGACTACGTGTAATATAGCTATCCGTAGTTTCAAACTACGGATAGCTATATTAAATGAAACTACGGATAGCTACAATTAAATAAAAAAACACATTTCTTTTCTATTGATTTTCAACGAATTAAAACAAATCTAAAAACACATTAAATAATTCCACCATAGATTGGCACGCTTTTGGCAAAGGTGTAAAGCAAATTGAAACAAAATTTAACTACACCTTTTAAATGTCATTTCTATGAGCACTATTAAACAGTTTACGCTTTTTTTAATTTTTCTCCTCGCGCTTCCATTTCACGTCATTTCCCAACAACAAAGTCAAATTGAGACCTATTGTTCGTACAATGGTTTCGAACTCAGTAATGTCGAAATTCCATTAACGGCTGTGTTCCAAGCCGGCCCCGGAAAAGAAGGAATCCCTTCACTCGAAAACCCTACTTTTCTTGCAGCGGAGCGTGGTCAATTCCTTCATGATCAGGAGAAGGTGATCGGCGTCTACGTAGATGGAGTCGCCAAGGCCTATCCTATTAAAATCATGAACTACCACGAAATCGTTAATGATCGCTTTGGAAAGGAAAATGTGGTAGTTACCTACAGTCCACTTTGTGCCAACGCGATGGCCTTTTCAGCCACACTAAATGGAAAACCTCAAACCTTTGGGGTATCTGGCCTGCTCTATAATAACAATCTATTGTTTTACGATTGGGAGACCGAGTCCTTATGGTCTCAACTCTTGGGTAAAGCCGTTACTGGTAAGGCTTCTGGAAAGAAGCTACTTCAAATTTCTACCCAAACCACTACCTGGGGCGCCTGGAAGAAACGGCACCCCAATACCCGTGTATTGTCCCCCAATACCGGATTTCATCGCAATTATGAGATGGATCCGTACAGCTTGTATGCTGACAAT
>ENA-UENX01000337-UENX01000337.1-marine-metagenome-genome-assembly--contig:-NODE-337-length-22824-cov-3.484972_pt1 | contig 22824 bp, 9 predicted proteins | sample MGYA00237875_ERZ529327 | MGnify/ENA primary metagenome ERZ529327 (study PRJEB26372, sample SAMN05368347) | marine metagenome | biome: cultured habitat; feature: ocean water; material: water; isolation... | reverse complement strand
ATCATGGCTGGCATTTGGGCGATCAACGGGTTTGGGGGAAACACACGCTTTTCGAAAGAGCGCTTAAAAGTACTTTTATGCTGAAAATTCCTTCGTTGGAAAAGCAGGCAAAAACCATCCCGGAAATCGTCAGCACGATAGACCTCTACCCTACCCTCATGGCGGCTTGCGGTATCGACACACCTTCTTCCACAGACGGTGATAATCTCTTGCCACTCCTCCAATCTTCTGATAATGCAAATTGGCGCAATACGGCCTTTAGCTACTATCGAAATGGAATTAGTCTCCGCACACCACAGTACCGTCTAACGAAATATTTCAGGGAAGCCGAGCCTCAATTTGAGCTCTATGATCATCAGGCCGATTCCTTGGAGAAAGTTAACATTGCAAGTGATCACCCGGAGCTGATCCAAAAATTACTTCCCAGCTGGGAAAAAGGGAATACGGGGCTGTATGAAGCAGAGGAGTAATAAAGCTCACTTCATATAGAACACCTCCTGTAAAGGGTGCGTGACAGGTTCGTTATCTTCATGAACCTCCATAATATCGGCCATATAGGCCCACCATTTCTTGACAATGGGATGGTTCGGGATTTGACTCGACTCAAAGTCTGCTGACAATTCCTGGACAGCGAATAGGGTATGGCTCCTTTCATCCAAGAAAATAGAATACTCACTAATTCCCGCCTCCGAAAGAAAAGAACTGAGTTCAGGCCAGATCTCATCATGCCTGCGTTTATATTCCGCTGCATAACCTGGTTTTAACTGCATGGTAAAGGCATTTCTCATGCGACTTTTTCTGTTAAAATATTATTGAAAAATAAGTTGAGAAAATACGAATAAAAGGAACTAATAATGCATCTGCTAGGTTATATAATCGTAGATCGCGCTGTTCTCTCTAGATGAATTACTCGCACAATTGATGCTGATCTACCTACACCCAAGTAGTAAGACGATAGTAATCCTCTCACTACTTACTGCACAAGACCTGACAAGGGAGTCCCCTCCTTCTCGTCAAGAAATTGTTTTGCATTTTCGACACTCGTTTTCAGTACAATTTTATTGTTGTGATTTAAGTTAATTACCAAATCTGTACACATATAATTTAAAAAATGTGTTAAGAAATTTGGCTTAAGCATGTAACCACGTAACATTATTTAAGTCAAAAGGGTAAATAAGAATATAGTTCCATAGTCAATTGAAAATCCCAATCCCATGAAACTAGTCATCCCTAATGACCCTGGCTATCCTTTGTGGAAGCGTAAATGGGGTCAAGTAAAACTCTTCTTTGACAACATCCACAATCAGTGGTATAAACTCAAAGTGTATCATCTTTGGGCGGCTAATCTGATCAAGATCTGGATGTTCCTTGCGATACTAGGTTCCTCTATTATCATCGGTTTCTTTTCCACCATTTATTTAGGTGGTTTTGGTAAATTACCTAACCCGGTCGACCTAAAAGACATCCGGAATAACTTGGCTACCGAGGTGTACGCTGCCGATAGTTCCTTATTGGGCCGCTATTACTTTGAGAATCGAAGCTACATTCCATACGAGCGTATTTCGAAACCTTTCATTCATGCGCTGGTATCCACGGAAGATGCTAGATATTTCAGACATGATGGTGTGGATCTCCGCTCTTGGGGAAGAGTATTGATTAAATCTTTGGTATTGGGACAAAGATCATCTGGTGGAGGTAGCACGATCACTCAACAGTTGGCTAAGAATTTATATCCAAGGGAAAGTTTTGGGGATCCGATTCCTACCCTGATTATCAATAAGTGTAAGGAGATTATTGTGGCCAAACGCTTGGAGCGTTTGTATTCCAAAAAGGAAATCTTGGAACTCTATCTAAATACGGTTCCTTTTAGTGACAACACCTATGGGATTAAGGTGGCTGCGCATCAATTTTTCAGGGTGGAGCCCGGAGACTTGTCTGCGACTCAAGCTGCCACCTTGGTGGCTATGCTCAAAGCAACTTATAGCTATCACCCAATCAATTTCCCAGAGCGTTCCATAAAACGTAGGAATCTGGTATTGCAACAAATGGCGGCGCAAGGATATCTTGCAAAATCTGAGTATGATTCCCTAAAGGAAACAGCTCTACATTTGAACTATACGCCGCTGAACAACAATGATGGTCCAGCGACCTACTTCCGAGAGCATCTTCGGATGGAGCTAAAGGAGATCCTGTCTGACTATCGCAAGCCAAATGGCACGGCTTACAATCTATACACAGATGGATTGAAGATATACACCTCAATTGATGCAAATCTTCAAAAACATGCAGAGCAAGGCTTGAAGGATCATTTACAGGTACTTCAGCAATCATTCTATGACCATTTGGCAGAAGGAGAAACCCCTTGGCAAAATGACACTACCCTTTTGATGGCCATCTGGCAATCACAGCGATACAAAGCATTGATGAGGCAAGGTTTGGATTCTGTTGCGGTGGATTCCGTATTTCGCACACCGGTAAAGATGGCGATCTATGACTGGGAAAAGGGTGAAACTCGAGTAGAAATGAGTCCCCTGGATTCCATTAAGTACTACCTCTCTTTGTTAAACGCTGGTTTCTTGGCCATGGATCCAAGCACAGGCCTAGTCAAAGCTTGGGTTGGCGGAATGAATCATAAATATTTTAAGTATGATCATGTGAAAGCAAAGCGGCAGGTAGGTTCTACCTTCAAGCCTGTGGTGTACGCTACTGCGCTGCAACAAGGAATCCACCCCTGCTGGCGTATTCCCAATGTCAAGCGAACCTATTGGCGATATCAGGCTTGGCGCCCAAAGAATGCTGATGATAAATACGGAGGCTGGTATTCCATGGAGGGAGGATTGATCCGATCGATGAACACCATCAGTGTAAACCTGGGGATGAGATCCCGACCAAAGAACGTTGCGCTACTGGCGGAGCAGGCGGGAATTAGAGATCGAGTACCTCGCGTGCCAGCCATTGCTCTAGGAGCTGTTGATGCTTCCCTGATCGATATGGTGAGTGTGTATGGAACATTTGCTAATCGTGGATTGAGCCCTGAACTGAGTTACATCAAGCGGATCGAAACCCAGGATGGAGCAGTTCTAATAGACTATATGCAAGAGATGGACACTTGTTCGTGGAGACAAACGCTCTCTATGGATCAGGCCGACATGATCAATCAAATGTTACAAGCAGCGATTGATCGAGGTACAGGCAGACGTTTGCGCTATCGCTATCAATTCACCAATGAGTTAGCTGGTAAAACGGGGACGAGTCAGAATCACTCAGATGGCTGGTTTATTGGTTATACGCCCGAATTGGTGGCTGGCGTCTGGGTTGGAGCAGAAACTCCCAATGTACGATTTCGCGATCTTCGGCTGGGGCAAGGCGCCAATACGGCATTACCCATTTTTGCGAATTTCTTACAAAAGGTCAATGAAGATCCTAGCTTGGAACAGTATAAAAATGCTACCTTCCCAAAACCATCTGAGGAGGTATTGACCGCCTTGAATTGCAAGGATGTAGTATGGCCTTCTCAAGATAGCACTGCCGTACAGCCAATAGTCACGCCTTCTGCAGACAGTACTGCGGTGGCGATTGTTCCACCAAATACGGCAGAAGATGTCCTAGAAGCAAACCAAGAAGAGAAAGAAATCGTTAATCAATAGAAAGAGAAGACATAATTTAATCATTAGGTTGGGTTAATGGGAAAATCCTAAGCATTTCTCGTGGCCCACTAGAGCGATAAACATCAGACGCATGTTGCAAGGAGAAGTCTCCACTAGGAGCTTCTCCTTCATTATTTTCAGACTTCCAAATGCGGAACCAAGGCATCTCCCAGCATGGCACGCTTCTATAACTCAGTAGAGAATAAAAGTAAAAACCCACCTCTGTATTTCTCCTTTGTAAGGCCAAAGACGATTACTGTGAAATTTAATTTTAAATTTTGCTGTATATTCGATCAATTATTCCAACTAAAAATCTAAGTATTATGGGAGAAATTAACTGGTTATCAATAGTCATCGCTGCTATTTTGCCTAGTATCTTAGGATTCCTTTGGTATTCGCCAATGTTGTTCGGAAAAGCCTGGATGGATTCTATCGGTATGACCGAGGAAAAGGCCCGCAGTGGCAATATGCCCCTTATGATGGGCGTATCCTTGGTATTGGCCGTTTTCTTATCTTTCTTTTTATTGGTCAATGTTAATGGTGGTGGGCAAGAAGGCGAGTTTGACACTTTCAAGCATGGCGCTTTACATGGTGCAATAGTGGGCATCATGGTAGTAGTACCGACCTTTATCTCTAATGGACTATTCGAGCAAAAATCATGGAAAAACATGATTATTAATGTGGCTTATTGGACGCTCACTATTGCCTTGATGGGTGGAGTACTTGATGCCATGAATCACTGGAGTGGCGAAGCGGTAGGTTAGACACTCCAACAGCAGGAAAAAATTAAGCAAATTATATAATAGACTCGGCCCTTCTGCAGTGCAAAAGGGCCGAGTTCATTGTAGAACGTATCTCAACGCTCTAGTTCAGAAATAGATATAAGCAATATTATCTATTCCAACCTACTTTATCTGTGTAGATATTCACTTCAGTCTCCGAAGGAGAATTCGTGTTGAATAGGTATTCAGTAGCGCTGTAGTGCCATCTAACTGGAATAGCTGTACCAGTTACCGGAGTCAAAGTAGGAAAACCTGTTCTTCTCCAGTCACTATAGGTCTCAGGTTGTAGGAACATGGCAATGTACTTTTGATTCATTACCAACTCTAGAGTTAGATTTCCTACGCCTGGTGCTACTTCTGGCTGAGCTACATAAGCATCGTATTCAGCATCCCCCAAACCTAAACGCTCAAAGGAAGCTTTAATACCTGCAAGGTAAGCATCATAACCAGCCTGCGTTCCTCCATTTCGTACATCCACTTCAGCGATGATGAATTGCATTTCTCTGAAGGTGATCAGCTCCTGGTTAAAATCAGGCACCAAATAGGTGTGATCCGGATCAAAAATCTGATCCATTACAGCCAAACGGTCATTATCCTTAAGATCAGTCATCATGGCACGCATGGTAGGGTGGAATTCCAAATCCCCTGTTCTATCACGATTGAAACGGAACCATGGTCCAGCTGCAGATGCATCAGGATACTGGAAAGTGAAGTTACCTGCTGAGCTTGTCATAGCCTGCATGGCTTCAGACATTGCACCGGCATAATCATTTTCTTTCATCAAACCACGGGCTTTAATAGCGTGCGCCGTTCTATTCCAGGCATCAATATCACCTCCGAAAAGTACATCTTCATTTCCTGGTACCAGTCCACCTGCAGCTCCGCCAAATAATTTGATCGCATCGTCCAACATGGTGTTGATAGCGGCATAGATAGAAGCTTGTGTATCAAAAGTAGGATTGATACTCTCCGCTCCCTTTAGTGCATCGGTGTATGGCATATCATCCCAAACATCCGTAGCTGCCATCAAAGTGAAGGCTTCCATTACTTGTAAAACTCCTAGGTAGTGGTTATACCCTTGATCTCTAGCAGAGGTCTGAGCAATTTTCAGCTCATTGAGAATATTCTCATAGGTATTTGTCCAAGGGTTGTCAAAGCGGTTAGGCGTCAAACCAGTGTACTGGTTGAATGACTGCCATTGTCTAGCTACTCCTTCAACTTGTTGCACAAGCATACAGTTGAATCGAGAAAAAGGCCCACCGTAGTTATCCGCCATGGCGATCTGAACGGCTGGCATCTGTGCCACTAGAGGCACAGCAGTAGGGTTATTGGGATCTCGATTGATATCCCCTCCTACGAAGTCTTCACACCCTACAAAAGAGAATGCAAAAACCAAGATGAGTAATAATTTATTGATGATTTTCATTAAAGTCTACTTTAGAAGTTTACAGAAAGCTTGAAGATGATAGAACGAGTACTTGGCATGTTGAAGTAGTCAAAACCTTGACCGTTACCTGTACTAGTCAAACTGGTTTCAGGATCGATACCGTCATAATCAGATTGGAACCAAAGGTTTCTTCCAGAAACACCGAAAGAACCTCCCTTAAACCAGTCTTTAGCTGGCAATTGGTAAGACAAGCCAAGCTCTCTCAAACGAATCCAGCCACCATCTTGAACGAATTGCTCACCAATAGCACCAAATCCTCCTAGAGAAGACTGCCAATAGCTCTGATCTCTCGTTACAGCAATGTCATTAGGCGTTCCATCAGACTTAACACCTGCAATTGGCGTTGCCGCTTCAACACGCGTTTCTGCTGTAAGCTGTGAACGACCGAAGAAAGACAATGCCCAAGCTGTTCCGTTCCAAAGGTCTCCACCTTCTCTCCAGTCCAGTAGGAAGTTCAAGCTAAAACGCTTGTAAGTAATGGTGTTGTTCCATCCAATGATGAAATCAGGGTTTGGATTACCAATTGAACGTGCAGTTGGGTCTACCGCCTGATATCCATATTCAGAAGAAGTAGGATCATCATTGATTACTACTTGACCACCAGGAATATTCAAACTCTGATCTCTGTCTGTACCTGCATCTTCACGCAAGTAAGCACCACCGAAGATCGCACCGTACTGGTTACCTTCAACTAGGTAAGTACCAGCCGTGTTAAATCCTGCCAAGAACAGACGCTCGATACCAGGAGCTAGTTTGTTTACGATACTTTCAGATTTGGTGAAGTTAACCTGTGTATTCCAAGCGAAGTTTCTAGACTGAATAGGTGTAGCATTCAAGGTAATCTCAATACCCTGAGATGTCATTTCACCAGAGTTCAACCAAACATTACCAAAACCAGTAGATAGTGGCAATGAAGCATTCAAGATCGCATCTTTAGTTTCTGTACGGTAGTAGGTAACATCTAGTCCCAAACGGCCATTCAAGAAACGTAGATCAACACCTGCTTCCAAGGTAGTAGAAAGTTCTGGTGTCAAGTTTGGATTACCTAGCAAGCTAGACTGATCAAAACCAGTAACTCCGGCGATTGGGAATCCAATAGCATCAGACCATCCATCGCTGATGTTAGGAGATACGAATACAGAAGCCGTAGAATAAGGATTAGGTGGAGGAGAACCTACCTGAGCATAAGACAATCTCAACTTACCGAATGAGAATCCAGTACCTCCAGAATTCATCAGCTCAGAGAAAACAAAAGCCAAAGAAGCAGAAGGATAGAAGAATCCAGTATTTTCTAATTTGAAATCTGCTGGATTACCCAAGCGAGAGTCATAATCCTGACGTGCACTAACAGTCAAGTACAATAAGCTCTGATAGCTCACTTCTACTTGTCCTACAAAACCTAAAGAACGATATCTGTTGATATTCTCAAAACCAGAAACCGCACTAGCATTACTAACGTCAAGGAAACCTGGGAATACCAACTGGTCACCTCTTAGGTTGGTACGGTGATTATTGAAAGAGAAAGCGTTCATACCTACCAAGTAGTTCAACCCGATATCATCGGTCAAACGACCATTACCAATCAAGTTAAGGTAGGCATCGTATTGCTGTGTATTGAATTCATCGTGTAAAATAGCTCCACCCGCATTTGTACGAGAACCGATCTCGAACTCCTGCTTTCTAACATCAGAAGTTACATCATATCCGATATTGAACCCTAGGATAGCCCAATCACTGAATTTGTAATCGGCCTTAACATTACCAAAGGTACGGCTTACATCTTCGTAACCTAGGGCATTGTTGACTGTCCAATATGGGTTATCATATCCACCACCACCGCGGTAGTTACGCTGAGCGAAGTTAGGGAACTGGTAAGCCGACACTTGATCTACGGCATCTTCAGGAGAAAATCCGTTAGTATTGTCAAATGAAACAGGCGTTCTTAACATACCCAACAATAGACCAGATGTATTAGAACCCTGCTGAACTCTTACGTAGTCTGACTTGGTGAAATTGACAGAACCACTGATACTCAATCCTTCGATTGGTGTCAAAGTTGAAGCCAATTTAACCGTCTTTCTATTGTATTCTTCATTTGGAATTACACCAGTCGCAGCCATGTCAGAAGCAGACAAACGGAACGTAGCTGTTTCCCCACCACCTGAAATGGAAAGTGAATTGGTATAAGTTACCCCAGTCTGAAAGAATGGATCAACGTTGTTGTAGATATTAGCACGACGGCCATTACCTGTACCTAATGGTACTAAGAATCCATTGTTATCGTAGATGTAGTTTCCTTCAGCATCGAAAGCCTTAGCAGCTGGTGCATCTGGATGATTTGGATCGGTAGAGTATTCCAAGTCCGTGATTCTAGGACCCCAAGAGCTAGAAGCTCCTGTGCTCGGATCTAAGTAACCTCCTCGGCTACCCTGAGCAAATTCTGACTGCAGGTCAATCATCTGTGTGATGTTGTCCATACCCACAGAAGAGCTGAAGTTAACATCTAAGCGATTTTGCTTTGCTCCCTTCTTCGTAGTGATTAAGATCACACCCGTAGAACCAGAAGTACCATAAAGGGCTGTGGCTGCAGCACCTTTCAATACGTTGATAGATTCGATATCTTCCGGATTCAGGTCCATCAAACGGTTAGAAGCGGCGGTACCAGATGTAGCACCTTGAGAAAGTAAGGTTTCGTTGTTGGTACGCACCCCATCAATAACGATCAATGGCTGGTTGTTACCTACCATAGATGTTACCCCACGGATCAGGATACGAGATCCACCACCTACAGAACCAGAAGAACGAGTCACCTGGATACCAGCAGCTTTTCCTACCAAACCATCAACTGGGTTAGCAGCACCCGAGCGAGCTACTTCGTCCCCTTTCACTTGCTGCACAGCATATCCAAGGGCTTTTTCTTCACGCTCGACACCAAGAGCAGTTACAACAACTTCTCCAAGTGAAACCCCTTCGCTCATGACTAGGTCAATTACGGTTTGAGCTCCAACTTCTACTTCTTGGGTGTTAAAACCAGTGTAGCTGAAGACTAAAGTGCTACTGGCTTCGGGAACGGAAAGAGAATATTTTCCGTCTAGGTCGGTTACAGTACCGGAGGTAGTACCTTTAACCAAAATACTGGCGCCAATCAAGGCTTCACCAGATTCATCGGTTACTGTCCCTGTAACTGTCTTTTGTGCAAGCGCGAAGCCTGCCCCAAATAGTACGAGGGCTAAGACTAGTGAGAGTCTTTTCATACTAGTGATTTTTTTAAAAAAAATGAGATAAACAAAATCGGGCATTAAACTATCCCTACCCTAATTTTTCTTGTTGGCTAGCTGATCTTACGAATCTTTCTTTTTGCTTGGCATTTGTACTTGAAACTAATCCTTTGTGAAAGTCGTTAATTGGGATATTTTGAAGGAAATCACGCGCAAAAATTGTAAAAATTGCTAAAACAACAAAAATCAAGCTCTAAAAAAAATAAAATAGCAAGCTATCTGACGTAACGCATTTTTGCACTTGTTTCTCCAATAACCCCTTATTGTCTCCAACCATATTTACCGCTCAATTAGATGCCCTGATGATCATAAAAGTTTTACAGTCTGGGCATTTTCAGATAACTTATTTCTAGTTTTTAGATTTTTACAGTTTTTTCTTTACCGCGCTATTTTCCGTAGAAACAAGTGAATTGGCACCGATAAAGACTTAATTCAATCCAAAGAAATACAGATACACAATAAACATATTATCAAGCCATTAGACATATCCGCACCTCAAGCTATCTAGACATCAGTCCAATGCCTTGCAATCTGATTTTTTTTTCGGAGCCACCGAACAGAAGCCAAGATATGCGGCTCTTAAAGACATCAACAAATCACGACACTTGTAGATATTACGAATTTTAGCTACTTTTGGCAGGTCTTCGGACTAAACCTATTTCTAGCCTCTAAGGCACATACAACACTTTTTCGGAGTATTCTCTTGCCTTTTATAACCTTTTCCCAATACGATTTCTTGACATTGCTATGACGTGAATAGCTGGTCACTGGTATTACTATGACCCCAAGCTGATTCATGTCTTCAAGCATCACCACCGTCTGGTATTTCTCATGGCAATCACCTTGAGGGGTGAAAAGCCTATTTCAATACTAAACCCTGAGATTGTCCTCCGTCGTTGGAAGCTGATTAGTACATAAGCTGCTAGTCCGCAACATTTTGGATGGGACGACAAGCTCTATCGCAAATAATGCCACATGAGAATCCCATTTGCACTAAAACCACTAAGCTGGATTAGCTTGGTCGTTGGTCTTATGCTAGTCCATATTCCGTCCCTAAGTGGACAGGAAGCCAACGATGACCGATCCCTAAAAATCAGTGGAGGCCTAAGATTATCTAACGACTTCTACACCTCCAACGGAATTGACCCACGCCGCGATGCCTTGCAATGGCGCGCCGTAGCCAACCTCAATTTGAATTTTGCGGGGGTCTCTGCTCCTTTTTCCCTTGCCTTTTCCGATGGTAACCAAGAATTTAACCTCCCCAGCTACACCTTCGTAGGTATTAGTCCGACCTATAAGTGGGCAACCCTGCACCTGGGAGATCGTAGTATCAACTATTCCAAATACACCTTATCCGGCATCAACTTCCGAGGAGCTGGCTTCGAACTCCGGCCCAACAAGTTTTATGTCTCGGGCATGTATGGACAATTGCGTAGGGCCAGAGCTGAAGATCTAAACAGTCAACAGATGCTAGACCCCTCTTACAGAAGAATGGGTTACGGCATGAAAATGGGGTACCGAGGAAAAGGAAGTGAATACAGCGTCATAGTATTCGGCGCAGAGGATGATGAAGAATCTATCGGTCAACCGGTCTCGACTGCCCTGACTCCTGCTAACAATGCTATCATTAGTGGTATAGTAAAGCAGAAGCTGGGAAAACGCTTGTCTGCGGATCTTGAACTCGCCCATAGTGTCTATAATGCCGATCGCCGCGCAGAAGAATTAACGGATGCCGACACAGACTTCGGAAACCAAATCTTTGGTCTATTTACGCCAAATGAAACAGCCATTGATGGCAATGCTTATCGCGCTAAGCTAAATTATGGTCTAAAAGGAATGAATCTTCAGGGCGGCTATGAGCGAATAGAAAGAGGCTTCCGCACCCTAGGAGCGCTCTTCTTCCTGAGCGATGCGGAATACTACACCGCAGGTTTCTCTAAGACTTTTATGAAGAATAAGATGACCTTCTTTGCTAACGGAGGGCTAGAACGAACTAATCTGGATGATTTCGAAAAGAACGGAACTCGCCGCTTAGTTGGTTCCTTGAATCTTAGTTATATCCCAAATGAAAAATGGCTTTTCAATACTTCCTACTCCAATTTTGAAAACACTACACGTTTAAAAACCTTCGATCCAAGCGCCATCGTCGATTCTTTGATTCTTGCTCAAACTACACAAGCTGGTAATGCCGTGGCTACTTACAACATTTCCAGCAGAGAGAATCCTTCCTCCTTGACTTTGGTATTATCGTACCAACAGGCCAATAGTATCATCGATGATGTCGTACAGGATGATGCCAAATCTCAGTTTTTCAATGGCAGTCTCATGTACTCCAAGACACAAAGTCTGCAGGATCTGCGATTTACCGCAGCCTTAAACTTCAATCAAACGGAGCTGAGTATGTTGAATAATAGCACCATCTCACCTACAATTGGTGTTACGAAGGGCTTTTATGAACGTAAGTTACAGACCACCTTTAGAACTACCTATAACTTGATATCCTCCCAAAACCGAGGCAATAGCAATGTCCTCAACCTTACCTTGGGGGCCACCTACCTTTATCTAGATGATCATTCTTTCTCCTTCAGTACCTCTTTTATCAATCGTACTGGAGGCGGTCAAGAATTTCCTTCATTTTCAGAATGGTATGGCCGTTTAGCCTACGGGTATCGATTTGGCGGTAGTCTCCGCTTGTATTGATCCTTTCATTATATCCCTTTATTCGTCCGTCAAATAGACAAATATCCAACAAAGAACTATGAAAGTTTTTTCTTTTTCATTAGTTGCAATACTATTCCTGTCCTTAGGCATCATGACCAATGCCTATTCGCAGGCTTTCCCGGTAACCCTAGCCACGCAGTCTGTTCCTCCGCATTCGGGACGTCTATCTGATCTGGTCGCACCAGGATTAGAGCGATTGGGTGTCACTATGGTCCTTAATGATCGGGAAGAATTATCTTACCAAGTTCGCCTGAAATTCACGATAGAAGGTCAGGGGATTTCTATAAGTAGTAAAGAAAACTTCAACCCCTCCCCCATTACTTTAAGTTTTGGTGTACCAACTCAGCTTTCAGGCGTTGAGTTGTCAGAGTATCTTGATTTAGATAATCTTACCTTCTCTGGCATTACCCGAGAAGCCTATATACAGCAAGGAGGGCTCCCAGAGGGCTTTTATACCCTTTGTTTTACTGCCTATGATTTTGATCGCAGTAACGAAGAGGCCGTATCCTTTCAATCCTGTACGGGCATCAGCGCCATCTTGCAAGATCCTCCCGTGATCTTAGCTCCTATCGGTCAACAATTGGTAACCAGTCCGCAAAACCTAGGCGTCCAGTGGCAAGAAAGACACGTGGGCGGTTTTCCGGTTGAGTACACGGTTCAAATTTTCAACTTCAATCCAAACCAAGGATTGACGGCAGACCTGATCTTCGAATTTGAGCAACCTATAGTAGAGCAAGTAATCAATATGGCCACTAGTACCTTGATCGGTCCCGCTGATCCCCCACTGGTACGTGGCGGTCAATACATCATGCGGGTACAGGCTAGGGATATCACCCAACTCAATGCTTTCCAAAACAATGGCTGGAGTGCACCTGAGTATTTTACCTATGGAGATGATTGTACTCCTCCAGAGGGAATCCAGGTTAATGTACTAAATCCAAATGAGGCGGCTCTAAATTGGCAAGCCGCTCCAGGTTATAATACCTATCTCATCCGCTACCGAGAATTTGGAAGAGTGGATGCCAATTGGTACGAAGATGAAACACCAATCATCAATCATACTTTAGCTGGACTGAGCGACGGTACAACCTACGAGTACCAAATCCAGACTTGGTGTAATGGAACTGCACCTGGCTCTTTTTCTGCATTGGATACATTTACCACAGAAGCTATCGAATTCGATCCAGCAGATTTTGACTGTACCGAGGACTTTTCCTTACCCACGCCCTCGAATACCACCCCGATCGCCAGCTTAGAGTTTGGCGATATCCTGAATCTAGGCGGATTTGAATTTAGAATCACTAGTGCCGATCCTTCTGAAGAAGATCCAGAAGCTTGGGATGGAACAGGGCTGGTCATTGTCCCTTGGTTAGGACTCAAGATCATTTCTGAGTTCCAAGGTCTCTATGTAAATGAGCTAAAAGAAGTGTATGATGGTGAGGTTACGGCAGTATCTGAAGGTCTAGATGGCATCCCGGATTTCCAAAGTCCTGAGGAAGTAGCCGCCGAATTGCAAGATACCCCAATGCTCTGCGGTCAAGCCTACGAAGGCGGCGGAGATGAGGAAGAGGCCGAGGAAGAAGAAGGAGACGGTGAAGAGGAAGAAGGAGGAGAAGAGGAAGCCGAGGAGGAAGAAGAGGAAGAGGAGCCCATGGAGGTCACTTTTGATATGCTGATGGCTAATCTAGGTGGTGTAACCTTACCAGTTTCCCTGGGGGAAGCACCTAACATGATTGCCATTGATGAAATGGTCTTTACACCTGCTGGTGCCTCGTTGAGCGCTTTCATGTCGGCTGAAATTCCAGTAGCAAATCAATATGTAGCTTTTGGGTTAACACAAGGGCAATTTCATCCAGGAGGAATGCTAGGTAATTCCAACTTAATCCTCTTGAATGATATTCCTGTAAACTTGGGAGAAAAGATCTTATTGACGATAAAGGCTGGAGACAATACTTATGTCTCCTGGAATTGCCAGGGTATCTCTTCCATCGGCTTAGAAGGAGAAGTAGCCTTTTGTAGGGATCTATTAGTGCCAGTAGATGATAGCACTTTCGAGCGGCTAGATGATGGCTATGTAACTGCCTCTTTTGTGACCTCTATGCCTGCCTGGGGTGAGTTTGTGGCAGAGATGAGCATGTCTCCTTTTGAATTACCCAAACTAGAAGACTGGACCTGGTCCGTTGAAAGTGCCGTTTTCGACCTCAGCGCTGAAGTGACACCAGAGGCAGTGACATTCCCAGAGGATTATTCTCATGCGGATGTAGAAAGTGAAGAGGGAGCAGATAATCCACTATGGACGGGCTTCTATCTGGCAGCATTAAACATCAAATTGCCAGAAAAATTCAATGACAGCGACCCGGACACTCCAATTCAACTCGGCGCTACAGACATCATCATAGATTATACTGGATTCTCCGGAAACGTTTATGGTGTGAATGTGCTTAGTGTGGAGGATGGGCGAGTAGGAAGCTGGGGCTTTTCTATAGATTCCGTTGGAATCACCGTACAATCCAATCAATTCAAGAGTGCTGGCATGGCAGGGCTACTAGATATTTCTGCCTTTGAGTCACCACTCGCCTACGGCTGTGTCATCCAACCCGAAGATGGCTATTTCTTTAGCTTAGCCTTGACCGAGGATGTAGAAATGGATGCGTGGCGCGCCAACCTTACGCTAGGCGCCGATTCTGAAATCAGCATGGAATACCTCACGGAGGACAAGAGTTTCACCGCCAGTGCCATTCTTCATGGCTCAGCCAGTTTCTCCCCTTCCGTCGGAAAGAATAAATCCAAGGATGCTCCCGATAAAATGACGCTCCCGACGGTCAATTTTGAAAACTTTGAATTAAGTACAGGTCCTCCCTATTTAGTCAATATTGGTAGTTGGGAATTGGTCAATGGAGATGGGGAACAACCGCTCCTGTCTGGCTTCCCACTTACGATCAATAGTATCGGGCTTTCGCAGGAAGAAAACACGGTCAGTTTCATGATCGATGCTGCGATAAATCTGGTTGGTGCTGACGATTCCGGTTTCTCCGCGGGTGGGTCAATATCTCTGAATTCCATAGTTGAAATTGACGATAGCGGAAAGCAAGTCTGGACCTTCGATGGCGTAGAGGTGGGAGAGCTCTTCCTAGACGTCAGTGGCCCAGGCTATGCACTCTTTGGAACGATCAACTTCTATGAAGATACGCCAGGATATGGATCGGGATTCCGAGCCATGGTGGAGGCTACTTTTGAGCCCAAGCTAAGTGTAGGGGCCGTAGCCCAATTCGGAGAAGTAGATGGTTATCGGTATTGGTTTGCCGATGCGATGGCTTCTTTCGAACCGGGTATCGCCATCGGTACTACCGGATTAGCACTCTATGGTTTTGGTGGTGGTGCAAGCTATCATATGCAGCGGGGCAGCATGGAAGACCTGGAATTACCAGAACCCGAAGAAGGGGAAGAAGAAGAATTGCCAGAAGACATTGGCCTCTCCTTATCTGGCACCCAATACATACCGAATAGTGATTATGGAATTGGGATTAGGGCTAGGATAGGCATCGGTCTCGTGAATCCCAACATGTTCAATAGTGATTTGATGCTGGAGATCATGTTCAACTCCAATGGTGGGCTGGCCTCCATAGCCTTTGAAGGAGATGCACGATTTATGACACCGCCGCCTACTGGCGAAGATGAAGAAGATCCAGCTTTGAGGTGTGTACTGGCCATGGAATACGACTTTGAAAATGAATCCTTCCATGCCCAATTGGATCTCTACTTGAACGTAGCTAAGGGACTCATCACCGGTGCTTATGAAGAAAACTTAGCAGGTACAGGTATCATACATGCGGATCCAGAGCTTTGGTATATCCATCTGGGTACGCCTGACAATAGGATTATGATCAGCTATTCGCTACCGGGTCTGAGTGGTCTAGGCGGAAGCTCTGCCGAAGATGCCCCAGATGACGCGGGAGAGGACGATAAAGAAATCGATTGGGCAAGTGTTGGTCTACTCTTCACGGCATATTTAGATGCTGGTATGAATCTGCCGCCCTTCCCGGATTTGCCGCCTGAGGTTATTGATATTCTCGGCGATGGAGACTATAGCCTGATTAATCAAGATGATCCTCGTTTCCAATCGGGTACCGGTTTGATGTTTGGAGCTTCTATGCACCTAAGTATGCCTGAACTTCGATTCCTAGCCTTCTACGCAGAATTTGGCGCAGGAGCAGGTTTTGATGTCATGATGATCAATTTGGGTGAGGCTGCTCGATGTGCAGGAAATGAAAATGATCCGAATCCCATCGGTGTTAATGGATGGTATGCGATGGGGCAGATTTGGGCCTACGTAGAAGGAGCCATTGGAATCAAGGTGAATGTATTTGGCATTAAAGGGAATTTTGAAATTCTATCCTTGGCGGCAGCAGCCGTATTACAAGCCAAGTTACCCAATCCGATGTGGATGAGAGGTATTGTTGGTGGTAAGTACAGTATTCTAGGTGGCTTAGTTAAAGGTAATTGCCGCTTTGAATTTGAGGTGGGACAGAAGTGTGAGATTGTTGGAGCGGATGTACTAGCAGGTATTGAATTGATTGGTAGTACGCAACCGAATGCCAATACTGATGAAGATGTGGATGTATTTATTCGTCCACAGGTTACTTTCAACATGCCGATTGGCGACATTTTCGAACTCCAAGATGATGAAGGTAATGTAACGCAATACCGTCCGAGTCTTTACGAGTTTGACATTATTGACAACAATACCGGATTAAAGGTAGATGGAGAATATGCTTGGAATGAGACCAATGATGTGGTAGTATTCACTCCAGCAGATATCCTTACTGGCAACGCTTCTTATAAGTTGTATGCTAACGTACGATTTGACAAACGACCAGAAGGAACAGCTGCCTGGACTCCATTGTTTGACAGCGGAAAGCCCGTGGAGCAAACGGCGGACGTGGATTTTACAACCGGCCCTGCTCCCGATTACATTCCTCACCACAATGTGGCTTACAGTTACCCCTTAATCGATCAGTTCAACTTCTTGCGAACGGAATCCAATGGAGGTTACATTCAATTGAAGCAGGGGCAACCTTATCTGTTCGAGACAGAACCTAGCTTTGCCTTAGATCCAACAGAATGGGATCAGCAACTAGCCTTCTACCAGAACAACGGGAAAGTGGCTACTGGTGGCTTCTCTTACAATAATTCCACCAAACGCTTAGACTTTGCCATTCCAGGTGCACAACTGGCGGTGAATAGCATTTCTCGTGTGGCTATCGTAAATGTACCAACGACAACCGGTGGTGGTATAGATGATAACGTTAAGGATCTAGAGCAGGAACTATTGTCCTATCAAAACGACGATTCTGATGGAGAATTTACAACCATCATCGTACAGGCTAAAGTAGCTGAAGGTCAACTCAGTGATCTAAAAGAAAAGGATGTCTATACAGCAAACTTCAGAACCAGTTTATACAGTAATTTCAATCAGAAGATCAGTGCCCTAGACTTCAGTCAGCAGTACTTTGATGCTATGATGTTGGATCCAACCGGACAGTCTAGCGCAGCCATACAGACCTTTGGCACCATCCTGAACGGTAGTGAATTCTTCGATCTATTTGATCAGACTGGATTCAACAACGGTGATGAAAATTTACCTTCCCTTATCCAACCTGTCGCTGATCTAAGTATTACTGGAAATGACTGGTACAACAGTAAGATGGCGCCAAATATGTACAACCATTTACCGGTTCCACCAAGTATTGCACTGAACTGGCGTGATCCAGCGGATTTTGGAAATGTACCAACGAAGGCCGTTTTCCTCAGACAAAATGGCAACCCACATCGCCTCACCGAGGACCAGGTGCTAACAGGTACAGCTACTCCACCATTGCAGAGTACCAGAATTGTATACCAATTGCCGTACTACATGATCATGGATTACTTCGAATACCAACAGGATGTGGCGAGCTACTACGTGTCTAATCCGAGCATGGCCAAAGAACTGGTGGACTTCCTGAACTGGGGCTTTGAATATCCGGAGGATGGCACCTACCGCGTAAGATTGGAATATACCTTACCCGGGCAGAATACGCCGAATTCATCCGTGAATATTGATATCCAAAACGGTAGCACTAACTAACCCCTAAACCAAGCAAACAGCAAAGTCATGAACGCAAAATATTTGATACTTTTCATTTTTCTAGGATTCGGGTACAGTCTATCGGGGCAGATCAATCCTGAGCAGAATGAAGTCAGAGCACTGAAAATGTTGGCTCGCACCAATGGCAAAGAAATCAAGCTACGTTGGGCACCTACCTCACCTGAAACTTGGTTCGACTGTAATAAAGTAGGATACGTCCTAGTTCGACATACATACAAGCGCAATGGTCAATTATTGGGTTGGGAGGAAAGATCAGTGCCAGTACCCATGACTGAGAATCCCATTTTCCCACTTCAGACAGAGGAAGAATGGCAACCTATCATGCAGCGCAATGAATATGCGGCAATCGGTGCTCAAGCGATTTTTGGCAATTCTTTTGGAGTAGAAACGGGGACGGAAGGCTTTGAGGCTAGCTTGACCAATAAGGCTGCCGATGACTTAAACCGGTATGGATTCGGTTTGTTTGCAGCGGATCACTCTTTTGAAGCCGCTGAAGCCATGGGTCTGGCCTTTGTTGACAAGACAGTCAAGCCGGGAGAAAGCTATGTCTATAGAGTCTATCCTGCTACCCAACCCAGTTTCCCGATTGGAGAGATTGAGGTAGGTGAAGAGGAGACTATTCCGGTCGGAGAAATCAGTCGCGTCGATACGGGTAGCGTAGCAGTAGGTACCAATGATGTCTACACTTTGCCTAAGATCTTAGAAGTAACCGCCAACTTTGACAATCTTTCCGTTTTGATCAGTTGGAATAAAGAACTCTTCAAGCTTTTCTACGTTAGCTATATCATCGAAAAATCAGAGGATGGTCTCAGCTGGAGATCTATTCGTAGTAAGCCTTTCATCACCGTTGGGAAAGAAAAAGACGGTAGTGATCTGGCCTTTATTCCTGATTCTTTGGCACAGAACAATACCCCGTACTTCTACCGGGTGAAAGGAGTAACGCCTTTTGATGAGGTAGGTCCACCATCAGATCCCGTCCAAGGAATGGGTATTGACCCTAAGCCTTCTTATTACCCCACCATCACCTCCATTTCTATGAATAATGACGGAGGTTTTAACTTGGGTTGGGAATTTAACGAAGGGGATAATGATAAGATTACAGGATTCGAAATCCTTCGCAGTTCCAATGATCAAGGTCCTTTTGAGAAGATCAGCCCAGCGGAACTCCTCCCGGCAAATGCGCGGGCGTTCATTGATCCAAATCCTCTGCCGACGAATTATTATCTAGTAGTAGCCAAAGATCAATATGCCCGAGAAATGTCTTCCTTCGCGGCCTTAGGCCAGATCGATGACATCACACCGCCAGCCGTCCCATCTAACCTTCGCGGAACCATCCTAAAGAATGGAGCCATGGTGGTCACCTGGGACAAAAACGAAGAACCGGATTTCCTAGGGTATCGGGTCTACGTGTCGAATCACCCTGTTGCTGAATTCACACAAGTAACCAGCAAACCCACCCCCGATAACTTCTTTATTGATACGCTAAGTTTGAATACACTCACCGAAGAGCTATTTGTCAAAGTTTTCTCTGTAGACTATCGACAAAATGGCTCTGAGTTTTCGGAAGTAGTGACCCTGACCCGTCCTGATACCATTCCGCCAACCTCTCCAGTGTTCAAGGATATTCAATCCTCTACTGAAGGGGTGATTTTGGCTTGGGCCAACAGTTCTAGTAAGGACGTGGTTACGCACGAGCTAAAACGTAGCCCAATGGGTGAGGAAAATTGGCAAACGATTTATGCTACCGATCTGACTAATACGGGAGTCTACAGCAATTATATAGACAGCACTGCAGAAGTAGGAAAGCTATTCCAATATAAAATCGTAGCTATTGATAATGCGGACCTAACTTCCAGTTCCAAAATTGCCCAGGCTCAAGTCATTGATAATTTCATCCGCAAGCCTGTACAGAACCTCAATGCTACAGCAGACCGGAAGGCTAAGACCATCACCTTGGAATGGGAATATCCGGAATCAGACAAGGTCCAAACCTTTATCATCTTCAAATCAAATGGTGAACGTAAAATGGTAAGCTATGCGGGAACTACACCAGAAGAAAGCCTGACTCAGCAAGGTAGAGGTAGAAGAAAGCGAACGAAATTCACCTACCGAGATCAATCCGTAAAAATGAACACCGAATATCAATATAGCGTGAAAGTGCTACATAGGGATGGAGCCCAATCTCCCCTAGCACCTGCTATCCAAGTGAACTACTAAGCCATTTCAAACCAAGACAGTAACAATCACACCATGAGATATCCCAAGTTTATCTTGACTATTATAAGCTTACTTTTCGCCACTGGAGCAGCCTGGACGCAAACAGGCAATGTAAATGTGAGGCTTGACGTAATAGAGGTTTCTTTCAGTCGGGGAGATGATCCTTTCAGCGACAAACCTGATCCAAGATGGGTCTTTGTCGGGCAAGTAGTAGGAAACTTCACAGCGGTGGGGTCTACCTGCGTAGAAAGGGAAAATAGCAACTATGGCACCTTTGGCGTAAACTCCAACGTATTCAATTACAATTCCAATGCAAATATCCAGGTATTTGCCAATTCCAGCGTCCTAATCGTCAACATGGGGGCATGGGAAGAGGATCGAGGTGGCAACTGTTCCTACGATTGCTGTGCTTTTTTGGCAAACAATGATGACGTAAAGACTAATGGCTCTGCCATCATTCCTCTATCCTCTGTACTTCGGTATGAGGGCAATTCGCATGAATTCCCCATCTCTGGAAACGGTTTTAGTGCAAGATTGAGAGTATCCTTGGTGGAATTCGATAGTTATACTAATGATGTGCTCAGTATTCAAAATGCCAATGGTACGGGACCAGCTGGCAATCTTTGTGAGAATGATCCCTACCGTATCGATGCAGGAGTGGGATCCAACTTTCTGAACTATACGCTTTTGTGGGAAAAAAGCACCAACGGCGGTTCTACTTGGAGTGAAGTAGAAACTACTTTTAACAAAGATTTCATCGAAGTAACCGCTTCATTTCCTATCACGGATTATCGAGTATCATCCCCTGATGGACTTTGGGAACAGGCAGCTCCAATTTCCACAATAAGTCTAGGTGACTCCTATAAATCAGGCCCCACACCGCCGAGCGGAAACCAGATTCAAGTGGCCCTTCCCGTCTTTTGTGACACGGGCAGTTCAGCAAAGGGGTCGATTGAAGTAACTGGCCTGGGGAATGTTAGTGATGACAGTGAATTCTCGATATGGCTCTATGAAGGGGATTACACTCTTAACGAGGATAATATAGCGGCGGTTAGCGGCGTGACGAAAGCTCAATTGCAAAGCAATCCCGTCGTATTTTCTGATCTAGATCCCGGAAGTTATAGTATTAGGGTTGGGGAACTTACAGAAACCTTCTGTGTCGGCCTTAGAGAGGGCATCCAGGTACAACCTGTAGCACTACCTGAGCTATTTAGCGTCACGCCAAACAATGCCCGTTGTAACGGAGACCTAGGAAGTGTCTTCATCAGTGCCAGACCAAAGAAAAGCGGTACTAATGTGTATGAACTAATCCCAGTAGGTGGAGGATCCACTATCTCACAAAGTACCTCCTCTACTTTCACCAATATTACGAATGTACCGGTCGGAACTTACGATGTACGAATTACCAATAGTAATGGTTGCTCTTCTCCTACTCAGCAGATTACCATCACTGAACCTAGTGCACTGACCGCAGCCATTACCGCAACACCTCCTACCGTGGCTGGAGTTGAAATCCCTTGTAATGGAGGCAATGAGCCCATCACCTTGTCCTTTAGTGGGGGTAACGGAGGTTACCGAGTTTCCGGAGGCCCTTACAGCAATCGTAGCGTCACCTCTCCTGCCAATATTCTGCTAGGAGCAGGAACTACTAACCTGACCCTATCCGATTACCGTGGTTGTTCTGTAAATTTATCCCAAACTTTGACAGAGCCAGCTACTGAACTGGCATTGACGGTTGATCCGTCCACGCCTAGTATTAGTTGCCAACCAACAGGAACTATATCATTTGCTGCCTCTGGCGGAATTCCTCCCTATACCTACTACCTGAATGGAGATGATTCGAATAGTAATAGCACCGGGGATTTTACTGGACTAGCAGGTGGAAATCATAGAGCTTTTGTGCGAGATGCCGCAGGATGTGTTAGAAACGAAGTATTCTCAGTAGACCAGACTACCTCCATTACCTTTGATACTGAAAACTTTGTCCCTGTAAGTTGTTGGGGTGAATCAGACGGTTCGCTCAACTTTTCGGCTTCGGGCGGAGCGGGCACGATTGTTTACTCCTTTAATGGTGGAGCATTCAACTCAACTACTAGTTATACCGGTTTGCCAGCTGGCACGTATGAAATTATTGCAAGAGATGACGAAGGTTGTGAATTGATCACCGACATTACCGTCTCACAACCTTCTAGAATATTTATGACCAGCATTGAACCCACCCAGGTCACTTGTAGTGGAGAGTTGGCCAGTGCTCGTTTTGACTTTGATGATTTCTCTGCCGGCTTCGGGTTCTTTGAGGGAGGTGAAATCTCACTAGACGGAGGAAGCACCTGGCAAGAGATTTCTCCAAACTTCCCAGATGAAGCGCCTTACTTCATATTAGAAGATTTCTTTACGCCCAGGGCAACTCCTTATAATATCAAGGTTCGAGATCCAAACGGATGTGAATCCGTCAATACGATTCTAGTGGAATTCCCAGATCCAGGGGTCATGTCGATATCTAGTACCTCCAGTACCGGGGAAACCTGCGTCGGTGCCAATGATGGATCAGTAACCGTGCAGGTGCAAGGAGGTAGACCTCCTT
>ENA-UENX01000336-UENX01000336.1-marine-metagenome-genome-assembly--contig:-NODE-336-length-22894-cov-149.509164_pt1 | contig 22894 bp, 15 predicted proteins | sample MGYA00237875_ERZ529327 | MGnify/ENA primary metagenome ERZ529327 (study PRJEB26372, sample SAMN05368347) | marine metagenome | biome: cultured habitat; feature: ocean water; material: water; isolation... | reverse complement strand
CTTTACCCGCACCACCGTTGAGTTTGTCATTGCCACCTCTACCATCAATTTTATCGTTACCACCCTTACCGTTAATGGTGTCTTTTTTAGCAGTTCCTTTGAGATTGTCTTTTTTATTGGTACCCTGATAAAAAGCCATAATTATTTTCCTTGTAGTCGATAGTTTTCAGATTTTCCCATATACATAAAACTAAAGCTAGTGCAAAAAAGTTAAGTTTAGCTTGAATTTATCTTGACATATTTATATTCCTCAAAACAAATTAGGAATCAGAAATTTTAAATTTAAACAGGTTAAATTTTGACCATTAGCACTCCCAAATATGTTGATTTTCAGTAGGTTTGATAGTTTGGTGGTTTGGTGGTAAAGAGTAAAGATAAAAAATGATTGAAGTAAAAAGTTATCAATATTTAATGGCCCAAAATCAATGGATTTGGTAGTAAGATATTATCAATTTGTTGACTTTTAAACCTGACACCTGACACCTAACACCTGAACCATTAATCAACAACTAATTCTATTTTTGCATAACATCAGTTAAATTTTCTAAACTGCATATCTTCTTCCTTAGTTGATATCTTTATTCTCCTCTGACAATACAAAATCCAGGTGTGTACTTTGGGCAACAAAGGTAGTTGATTTTGAGATGGTATAATAAGCAGTTAGCCTGCCCAATAATAAAAATTATATTATACTACTTAATTATGGCTATCTTTTTGATTGATATAGGTAAAATCTGAGGGTAGGATGGATAAATAAAGTTGACTTTAGAATATATATAACCTATTTTGCCCCATCTAAATATAATCATAAAACTGTACTAATTCTTGCTTTGAATATGATCAGAATCAATTGTTTATCAAACAGCTATTTAGGCATTAAATTGCTGAAAATGCTAAATCCTAAAAAGACTATTTTTTTTGAATAAAACAAACTCAAACTATTTCTAGATTTCTAGCTGTTTTATGACTCGATAAATGTTCCCTAAATTATTACACATGAAAAATTCGCAAAGTAGCAAAACAAAAGCAAAAATTTGGGTAGTGGAAAATAATAATTTTGTTACTCATTCTGACCAATTAGCAACAGAAGAACCTTTGGAAATTAGGCTAAATTATCCCAAACAAACTATAGCAGTGACAATGCGAACTCCAGGAGCAGATTTTGATTTAGCTGCTGGATTTCTCTATAGCGAAGGAGTCATCAAAAATCAAGAAGATATTGCTAAAATTAGTTATTGTGTAGATCCAAAAGTTGATGGAAAACAACGCCAAAATATTATTAATGTTAGCCTTAAATCAGAATTAAACCCAAATTTAACAACCCTAGAAAGACATTTTTTGACAACTAGTGCTTGTGGAGTTTGTGGCAAAGCAAGTATAGAATCTTTGCAAATAAAAGGGTTTTCGGCTATTCCTTTAGGATTAGAAGTTTCTGCAGAAATTATCTATAGTTTGCCAGATAAATTAAATACTGCTCAAAGAGTGTTTAAATCTACAGGAGGTTTACATGCTGCTGGTTTATTTAATAGTGAAGGAAAACTGTTAAAGTTACGGGAAGATGTGGGGAGACATAATGCTTTAGATAAGTTGATAGGTTCAGAATTTTTAGCAGGTCAATTACCTTTAAATAATCTTATGGTTATGGTAAGTGGGCGATCGAGTTTTGAGATTTTACAAAAGTGTATAACTGCAGGTTTGCCAATAGTTTGTGCTGTTTCTGCTCCTAGTAGTTTAGCGGTAGAAATAGCTAAGAGATTTAATATTACTTTGGTCGGTTTTTTGCGTGGAAGAAAGTTTAATATTTATTCTGGTGTAGAAAGAATAAAGTAAGATATTGCTAAAAATAGATCAAACAAAAGATAGATTACAATTCATAGTTGATTAAATATTAAAGCTAGACTATATAAAAGTTTGGTGCTTTTTTAAATTTATATTTGCTTAAAGTACCGTTAGTATGAATAGCGATCGCTATTCAAAATCACCTTTATAGCTTTAATATAGTTTTAATAGCTTCTGTGACGGAATACTTTGAAAACAGCTATCAGTTCAAGTTAAAACTATTGATGAAAAACTAGAAATTTATTTCCATATTTATATAGCAGTTATCCTAAATGTTATGTCAACAGATGCTTTTTAACAACAGGACTCTAACTCTTGTTCCTTTAGCATAAGTGCTTCCTACCTTCTAGTTGACCATTTCTTTTACTTTTGAGAAAGAGGGTGCAATGCGCGCTTTTCCCGATCAAAGACTACAGTTAGTATAAGCAACCCAAAAGCATTTTCCTACCTCTTACTCTCTGTTCCCTAGAGCAAAAGAATTTGTTAGTCGACTTAAATAAAAAATGCTGTAATGTATAATACCATTCTCAAAAACTTTTCAATCCTTATTTTCAGCAGAAGTAGGGACATTGTATGCAACGTGCTTGGGTCAAGGCAAAAAGTAAATATTTATACAATTAACATTAACTTAGCTAAAGGCAGGAAGAAAGTTATTGGTGCTTATATTAATTATTTAATAGCTGAAGTGTTATTGAAGTATAGTATTAATGGATAATAATTGGTATAGTATTAGGCTAATCTAGTTAATTAAAAGATTATACTATTTGTAAGAATTTATCTTCAATCTAGGGAAATAATCATAAATTCCCGAGGAAAAAAAATACTGATAAATGAAGTTTTATGCTTAAATTCTTACCTTTTTACTTAAATATTAATAACAATGAAATCAGAAATTTTAACCCTCGAAAAAAAAGGCACAAAAATCAAAAATATCCAAGTAACAAAAGTAGTTGATGGTGATACAATTAAAGTCCTATTGAATAATAAGCGAGAATTTATTAGGCTTGATTATGTTGATGCGGAAGAAAGTTATTCTGAATATTCCAAACCTGTTACAGAAATTGGAAAACAAGCAGCAGAAATGGCAATACAATACTTCACATCACCTAACGGTGAACTTGCCGAAGTTGATATTGAATTTGATACAGATGAACCGACAGAGAATTGTTTAGAAAAGTATCGTGACCATCAAGGTCGCTTAATCGCTTATGTACATAAAAATGGTGAAAACTTTAATGTTAAACTAATTAAAGAAGGATGGAGTCCCTATTTTATTAAATATGGATATTCTCGATTATATCATCAAGAAATGATGGTAGCAGAAACAGAAGCTCAAGCAAATAGTCTTGGTGTTTGGAGTTCTCAAATAAATAAAGGAAAACGCAAAAGGAATTATAATTTACTGGTACCTTGGTGGACATTAAGAGCTTCCATTATAGAAAATTATCGTAGTTATGGAATAGCTGCAGGAGTCCTAGAAGTTAGACTAGATTTTCCGAAAATTTTAGCTGCAGCAAAGATTGGAGAGTATATTACAGTTTTCTTTGATTTACAGAATGGAGTTTCTAAGTGGTTAGATAATGGTGCTTTAATTTACGATGGAACGAAAGATCATCGTTTAAAGTTATGGATTCCAGATACTAATAGTAGAGAAATGAAGCCATTATTACAGCTGTTAAAAAATCGTTATTTTGGTTTATCTAGAGGATATGTTTATATTAGTGGACAAGTAAATATGTATCGGGATAAACCAGAAATTATCCTTTCTGATATTAAACAATTATCAGATTTTCCTCCTACAGCTTGAGGATTATTATGAGGATAAATTATAGTTACAATAACTAAGGTAGGAGCATAATATTATTGGACTCCTACAAAGTTTTGCTCTGATAATAATCATTGAGAATTATAATCCTCACAAATTATACTATTTATCAAAAATAATGCTCTATTTATAATAGAAATGAAAACAGTAAATAGTATGGTGTGTCTTGTTAAACTAGATGTTCTTGAATCTGGTTCGGAATTAAAAATAAGGCGTTACACGATGACGAATGATTACGAGAATTGAGGAATTTGCCTATATTTCAAATAATAGATCAGCAAGTCCATTTATTTGGACAATGTATCAATAGATTTCGAGTAGCACAAAGTTTTGCGATGTCACCTAGCTTTGCTTTTAGGGTGTCTCATACGAGACTCAAAAATTAGAGAGAACTAATTGTTTTCTCAGATAGCAAATAGGTATCGAGCATCACTGACAGAATAAATTTAGTAAGATATGGGTAGATACAGAGATAACAGTGAGGTTGGTGTTTCGGCTGTCACCGAAATGAAACGCGGAGCGTGTCGTCGGCCATGGGTAGCAGCCATCTCGCCTATTAAATTAGATTTTGGTTCATAGTCGTCAAGAAAATACTGCAGTACAAAGAGCTAAATTGGCGTTAGTGGAGCAAGTGCGACAGCTATATCGATCCTTGGAGTTGGAATGACCTAATTATTGATCTTACACTTTGCTGAGGTACTACCAAAATTTTTATGGGCTTATTTGGACTGGGAAAATAAGTTTGTAATAATGCTCCCTATCCTGCTTGCGATCTTGCTGAAACAATGCTGCGCAATTACACTTATAATAGAGTTGTTGGAAATTAAGCAAAAAAAAATGGCTAAAACCAAAACAAGTTGAGGTTTAAGCGTGCTTTGAAATATTAAAATCATGAAAATTTTATATAGTCAGCTTTTGAGAATTTTAAATGTTCCCACACCCAACAACTCTAATGTTAATGTTTCATTCATGGTTGATCAAAATGGAAGTTGGTACAACACAAGGAGCATTTCCCCTCAAAATTTCTAGAGCTAGAGTACGAGTCTTACTTAAAGAAGGTCGAATTCAGGGCACTTGCAAAAATGGGTGGTCTTGGTTAATTTCTTTTAATAGTTAAGGTTTACCAGAAATAATATTAGCTAGGCGTAGTCGAGACGGTAACTGGAATAAAGGATAGCGTCAAACTAAAACGGTTGTTCATGTATTACCTTTTGTTATTCAAGCTAATCAAAAAAATACTACTTTTTTGCCAGCAGTTAATATTTGGCAAGGCGATCGATATAATTTATGACACGAAGCAGAAATTCTTGGACTTTGCAAAATAGTCTATCAACCTCATCAAATTAATAGTACTCAAGGTAAAGAAAAAAAATTATTGATAGAAGTAGATCCCAAGATACAAATCATTCATAAAATATTTTTTGAAGTGAATGATAATTCTCAAGAATCTCAGGAGTAGGGAATTGGCTATTCGGAGTTTTTCTATTTCTAGAAAACTTTTCAATCCTTATCTTCAGTGGAAAAACTACCCTCAACGCAGACCTGGGAGAAAAAAATGGCAAGTAGATACGGCTATTGGATACAGCCTCTGTACAATACAATGTAAGAATTGTGCAAGAGAGTTACTCCCTTTGTATTAATTATTTCACAACTGAAATGTTACCCAAGTAGAGCATGAATGTATAAAAATTGGTACTATGGCTTAAAACTACCCTTGGGATAATTGGATCAGGAAAAAGCAAAAACATTGATCCTGTAAGTGCAATAGAGCAATCTCAGATTCGAGGTGAGATTGCTTCATAGGGTTCGGACTACTTTTGAGTTGGATATTATGCTGAATACTTTAAGTAATTCATATCAGAAATTTTCCAACTAGGAAAAATTTTATTTAGTTGCTCATCACTAAAATCCTTAATAGATATTTTCGCCCCTGCCTCTACTAAAGCTCCACGTTCATGGGTTGAAGCAACTCCTATTGTACAAATTCCGGCTCCTACCGCTGACTGAATTCCAGAAGGAGAGTCTTCAAAAACAATTGCCTCTTCTGGAGAAATTTTCAATTTTTCTAAACATAATTTATAAGGTGCCGGGTCAGGTTTTCCTACCGGCATTACTGCACCTGATATTAGTAATGGAAAAGTATCTTTTAGACTCAAAAAACCTAGCAGAAATTTAGCATTTTCTGGAGGTGAATTTGTCACAATTGCTTTCTGGAGTTTGTTGTATTTAATCCATTTGATAAAGTCTAATAATCCTGTTAATGGCTGTAAACTTACAGCCATTTCTCGAAATTTAGCTTCCTTCTCATTTGCTACTTTTTCTGCCTCTGTAGGTGATAGTTGTGGTAATAAATTTTGAATAATTGCTGGATTAGTTCTACCACTAATATGTTGTTTATAGAATTTAGGGTCTGTTTCTACTCCGTAATCTTTTAAAGTTTCTTTCCAAGTCTTATAATGCAAGGGTTCTGTATTTGCTATGGTGCCATCGAAGTCAAATAAAATTGCTTTTAGCATCTTAATTTATATATATTAGGTATTTACTTTTGGGGTCTGAGCTGAAATTTCAATGTTTCAGAGAGCTGAGAACATTGAAAAGTAAGTCTAAAAAATTTAATAGACCACAGTAAAGACATTCTGTGAAACATCTCTACAAAGTTTTGGTTGTGAGGATCTAGTTCATGATCTCAAAAGTGCTGTAAAAATTGTTACCTAGCAATTGCTGGTTTCTAGGGAAAATATGAGAGTATCAAACTTCCTCCCCTAAAAGTTATCCCTGATCAGGAACCTCTGAAAACCTTGTAGCAAGGATAAGTGGGTATTTACTTTTTACCCCTCCGGTGGAGGGGGATTAGGGGAATAACGGAGAAAGAATTTAGTAACTTGGCAGAACTACTTTAAGTTCTTTAAACAAATGTATTTAAAAATACACATTTTTTTTAACAAATACTTTTTAAATCATCACATAACTTGTGTATTTTTGTCAAGTCTTATGTAAATAAAGATATTTATAAACCTTATGTAAACAAGGCAGGGACTAGAGTCTAGGAAAAGTAAATATCTTAGAATGATCGCGCTGTAGTCCTGTAGGTTGGGTATTCAGAACAAAGCCTAACAAATTAACGAACCCTTTGTAGATTCCTTTGAAGAGTGATTTGTCCTGGGGGAAAACATGATATAGAGTCCCGGAGAAGATACGGGGGATCAAATAGTGATCGCGATCTCCGGTTTAGTTGATTACAATTAACTGGGTCAAAGAACCAAAGTTCTATAATTTAAGTTCCATATAATAATATATACACTCGCCATAGATAACTACTTGGTATGGGATCTCTCCCATTACCCCCCCCTTTAGAAAAACTATCCCCACCCTATTACTACTAGCAGAGAAAGTGAAAAATTAAGGGTTTGCTTGTTTGTATGGGGTTTCCCCACTAACCTTCTTTTGAAAGCTATCCCTAATAAGGAACTTCTAAAACCCTTTGATGATATGGAGATGAGGGAGTTAAAGGATAAAAGCCAATTTAAAAATACGTTCACTTTCTTAATATCTATTGAATAAGGTTTACATGATTTATCTCTTTTGTCAAGTTTTATTTCAAAAAAAATGTTGATAAAACATAGTTTAGAAAAAGAGCAGAGGCTGGAGTCTCTGGAAAAAAAAGATTTTAGGGAGATCGCCTGGTAGGTTATATTTAAATATTTAATATTATTGAAACTTATGTTAAAAATAAAATAAACAAATAAAATATGGCCATTCGGAAAAGAAGTGACAGATTAAGGATTTTTTTATTATTGGCCATACTACCCCTCCCGTGAGAGATATCACCCCGTAGGTCAGAGCAATAAACATAATTTAAACTTATATAAAACATAATTTAAGAAAAACACTTTATTACCATTATGGAGAGGAAGTGACAAATTAAGGATTTTTTTATTTTTGGCCATACTACCTCTCGTGAGAGCGATCGCTTTGTAGGTTGGGTTGAGTGCGACTCATTGAGTCAAAGAAACCAAGACTGCAAAATAACCCTTTTATCAATGGTAAAAAACTCACATGATAACTCATGGGAAGTAAGTATTGGCGAAGAACATGAATTCTGTTAGACGTTTCCTCAGTCATACTCGCAAACGCCATTATTAGGGTAATTATCCTTGTATCCCTTGTGAGCAAAATGTTATAAGGGAGAAGTGAGGGATAGGGATATCCTTATCAACTGTATGGGAAAAAGCGGAGATGGGGAGATCAGGAGATAGGAAGATGTGGAGTACAAAAGAGTGATCGCCACGTAGCTTTTTTCTCAGAAAGAAACCCAACAAATAGGCTAGCTTTTTCGTTGGCTCAAAGAAACCAAAAAGAAACCAAGAGGAATAATAGTTGACATCAAACCTTTTTAAACATTTTAAAACTCCTAATATATTGTTAGTAAGCTTTGAAAAAGTATGAAAAAAAAATAGATCACGGCAAAAGAAGCAGCAGCACATTACAGAGTCAACATCAGCACCCTTAGACGATAGGAGAATGAAGGAAAGCCCGATAGCATCAAGACTCTAAGAAACCAGGAAATATTCTGGCTCTCAGAGGAAGAGTTATTGCACTGGCTCCTGAAGTGCGTAAGTTTTTGACTAAATATAACAGCAAACAAATTATTGAAGTAGGCAATAAGGATATGGGAAAATTCCAAGGCTTTGTTTTCAGGTAAGGTCAGTGAATGATCACAATTAAAGCCTACTGCTATTACCTTGTCCTGGTGGTTGAGGGTGGCGATCGCTTTTTCAGTCTCTTTATTCCAGACGAGGACGGTTTTGTCACAACTTGCAGTAGCAATAGTTTTACCATCAAAGCTCAAGGCTACTGCTATTACCATATACTGGTGGTTGAGGGTGGCGATCGCGACTTTCAATAATTACAGGACTTAGGCACACTCGTAGACCATACCCTCTCTGTAGAGGAAAAATGCCAGAAAACCTCTACTAGATCTGTTGCTTAGAGTGTAAGTCCTGAAATTAATTATTGTGGTAGGTACAGGAGTAGCTGTTACTGGTTTCACAAGAGATCAGACAAAATAAGAATGCTAGAATATGTTAAAGACTTGAAAGTTAGATAGTGAATTTTTATTTGATCAAGATATATTAGTCTATAAATTTATATTAGTTTTAATTGGTAGGTTATTAACTTGGCTTTTCAGAAAATATATATTCAAGGAATCATAAATTATTTGGGAATACTGTAGTTGGGTTTCCCTAGGTAATTAGTTATAATGATCGTAAGCATTCAGCTAATATTATCCAGCAGTTAAGAGGGAAAAATTTCTGCCATCAACTCTATTATATTAGAAACTTTTTTTCTCCTAATATTCCAATAAAATCATAAAATAAACCACAAAAACTAAAGTATAAAAACCCTATTTATACAACTTATATATGAGATATTTTACACCCCGAATTCATGATTTTTTTAGTATCTAAAAATTGTACTACTAGATTTAAAGCTAATAACTTTTCCCGGACTAAAATATTTTGACTTTTCCTGTCATTAGTTCCTAGTAAATCTAAAAATTATATCCCTATTGCCAGAAAAGAATGAGAGCAATAAACTTCTACTGAAGTTACATCATCTTTCATTTTTCAGTTATCATCTAGCAAAACATGTTTTTTGAGAATATCTTTACGACTTGCATTAATTATACTCCCATCTTGCAATTTAATTCTTTTTTGTAACTTCAGGACATATTTGACATAAGTTATTGCTCCAGCAATTATCATTCAATCAATAGGTAATACTTGTTCTCCTAACAAAGAATTTAAGAGAGTAGATTTACCATGATTAAATCGGTCAAGATAGGAATTTTAAAATCTGGCTAAACCTTATTTTAAAAATATAAATTACATCTTTTATCAATTAAAAACATGGCTCAATATTTAAAATTTATAGAGCATTATTAAAATAATTGTTCAGGTGCGTAATCTTATTTTTGTTGTATGTTGTTTATAAAGCAAAATTCATTTATCAGTAATCAGTTAATATCAAATATAATTTCAAGACATTTTTTTTGATTGGAAGAAAAATAGGTAGATACATTGTATAAAACATACGTACAAAATAAGAAAATTAACAATTTATTGAGCTAATAATTATCAAAATATCGTTACACCTGTGTGAGCGACTTAATAATTAAAACATCACTTAAGTATAGCATTCTTTTCTCAAAACTTTTTCCCAGAAATTGCAGAAGCATTAATAACTGAAATAACTTCAGCTATAACCACTCCATCTGTTGCTGTAAACAAGCTAAAGCTGCCTCAGTTGTCACTTGAGTAAACTTGCTATAAAACCGACTCACACTGACGAACGGGCAAGGAGTTTCCAACACAATTAAGCGATCGCAAAACTGCCTCAACTCTTCAAGTAACTGTCGAGGAGCAACTGGTACACAGATCCAAACAGTATTAGGTTTTTGTAACTGAATAGACTTAATTGCAGCTATCATCGTCATTCCTGTAGCTATTCCATCATCAATCAAAATCACTAACCTATCTAGGGAACTAATACCAGGTTTTCCCACACTCAGCTTTTCTAATTGAGATAAAGCCCTTTGCTGTGTTTTTTGAATCAAAGTATATTGAACTTCTAAACTTCGTGGTTTGTACTTTGACCAAACTAAACAACCATCTGCCGTTATAGCGCCCAGTGCTAATTCTGGGTTAGACGGTAAAGTAATTTTCTTGGCTACTACGACACTCAATGGACAACCTAACCGACGAGCTACTGGCACTGCTACTGGCAACCCTCCTCTTGGTAGAGCATAAACAATGGGGTTGAGTTGCCAATTTCTCGTCAAATTTTCATCGCCAAAGCTGGAAAAAATAACTTCAGCCAATTTTGTTCCGGCATCAGTGCGATCATGGAAGATATGTATAGATGACATAATTTGGGTCTCCAACTACTAGTACAGAAGTGACACACCTAAAAAATTTAACTTAGGTATAATTATAGTGAAACCTAACACCAATAACTGTTTGTTAGCTTACTATGACGAGAACAAAGCTAGAGTTTCTATACAGTCAACAGGGGTATTACTATCCCTCACCTCTGCTTCACGCGCCGTGGGTGAGAATGTGACTCCTCAAACGGCTCTTGCTCTAGAATTGCATGGTTTTTTCTGAGATTTTTTCCCTATAACCGAGGTTATTTGCTATTTTTGGCGTTTAACGGTTCATGTCAGACTTTCTCTCTCTGTGTGTTAGACACCTATCCTACGTCTGCATATCCTATTAATTTCTAATAGGCTTTGGCTTCTTAGGATATTCTTATTCCTTGTATCTTTTGCTTAAGCTTTCCCTACCCTCATCAGAATACACAAGAGATTAGGTAGGGAATTTCCATAGCCAGTTTATTGTTAGTATTAGGTGTCCTGAGTCACCTGAAACTTGCCAGCTAGTCCTTAAGGGAATTGAAAAATTAAAGGGACATGAGCTCCACCATTTTGGCTACAGGAAATACCAGGGCAATTACCCTGTTTTAGGTTGACTTTTGCGCAGCATGACCTAGGAAATGTTTAACAAGATTCATCTTTTTTCACCTTAACTGACTTCTCTGGTAGTCTTGCACTTAGTTTTTAAAACTTATCTGCTTTTAGCCCATGCACGGAGAGTAATGGTTGCATATCCGTTAAACTTGAGCTACGAGGTTACTCCCTAGCTGAGTGAAGAGGAATTGAGCCTCTATCAGCATGAGTTTTAACTATTGGTTAAAGGGTCTTGTTGTAATCTTAGCTTCTTTGACCCAACTAATGACAGTCAACCTTAATCTACAATCTATTTGTACTTACATTTTAACTAATGGCCTTTAATTTTGAAACTTTCTATTTATTTTTGACTTTTGCATTTTGATAACTAAAAAACGACAACTGACAATTAATAATTGACAACTAATAACTGAATTATGTCTAGTGAAAAACAACTCAGTCTTTTTGAGTGGTCAAACAATGATGACTCCTTAGTATCTACCCCTAATTCCGACTTGGAATTTAATCTTATTCCCACAGATGTTAAGATTCCTATTCCATCTGGAGTCTATAAAACAATGGAGCAAATAACATTTCATTGTAACCAATGTCGTAGATGTGAACTAGGAGAAAACCGGACTAATGCTGTCATTGGTCGTGGCAACCCCGAAGCAGAAATTATGGTTATTGGGGAAGCGCCCGGTCAAAATGAAGATGAACAAGGTCTCCCTTTTGTAGGTAAGTCTGGGCAACTGCTTGATAAAATTTTGCAGTCTGTGGAGTTAAGTAGCGATCGCCACGTTTATATATCTAATGCCATTAGATGTCGTCCACCAGAAAACCGGACTCCTACTCTCAAAGAAGTAGGAGCTTGTAAACCCTACCTATTGGAACAAATACGTCTTGTCAACCCGAAAATTATTCTTTTAACTGGGGCAACGGCAGTTAAAGCTTTAACAGGAGATAAGCGAGGTATTACTAAAATTCGAGGTCAATGGATAGAATGGGAGGGGCGACTTTGTATGCCTATTTTTCATCCAGCTTATCTTTTGCGTAACCCCTCTAGGGAACCTGGTAAACCAAAGTGGTTGATGTGGCAAGATATTCAAGCAGTTAAGCAAAAATTAGAAGAGCTTCAAAGTGATAGTAATTCTTTTGATTTTTGAACAACAAATCAGAATTAATTAGATCTATATAGCAGTCTACCCATTGGTTGTGGCAAAATTCCATACTAAAAAAGTTTGACAAAGTTGAATATTTGACCAGAGCACAAAAAAACTTCAAATAACTTAATTATTTTCAAATAACTACAAACATAATAAATCAAATTGTTTGATGAAATTTTGGGCTGGTCAACAAATATTTTCAACAGAATTTTGCTCCGAGGTATTCGGAGCAAATTTTGTATAATTTATCCACCACTATTTTTCGGGTTTTTCAGCGATTTTTTGTCATTAAATATTATCTAAATTCTCGGAAATTATTATCCGTAAATCTATCCCAAAATATTGCTCAACTTTTGTAAAAATTTAATAAAGTTCATAGTATTTTCAGTATTTCGACTTCTTTTATTAATCAATAAATTATTATGTTTAATAGTCTCAGGTACCAGAATAAGTAGACCTTTATTTTTCATTAGTAAAGTTGAATTTATATTTTTTAATTTGTTGTTCTCCAAACATAACTTCATAGAAACGATTTGAAATTACTATATATCCTAAATGATTTGTGAAGAAAAAGGGAGAGTAGGAAACCCCACCCTAACCCCGACCTCAGAAATTACTTTTGACTTGCGCTTCGCCCTACTATCTTTTTCAAATAAATAAACATCATCTTTTTGGTAACTAAGCTGAAATTCTGAATTAACCTTGAGTTTATCTACTAATTTTCGCGCATATTCTTGACTACTTTTCCAACCAGGATGACGTACATTTATTAATACATAGTCATACTCAGCTAAGGCTTCATCTCTAGGTAATTCTTCTTCTTCAATAATTAACTTAATAAACTGACGATGACTTAAATGAGGAGTAATTTCTGAAGTAGTTAAAACACTACCTTTTGTCTGAATTATATTCACCGCAGTTCGTGTAGCTTGCCAAGTATCTAAATAATCTAAGTAAATAGACCAAAAATAACCATATTTAGCTAAAGCTAAAAATCCGATACAAGACCAAATTATGATAAATTTTGGTAATAGTTGACTAACAATTGTAGATATATTTTTAGCTTCTTTTTTTTGGGATCGGCGTAAATTCCATAGCCAATACCATAAACCACATTTACCATCAGCAATAGTATAAATTACAGCCATTAATAAAAAAGGCAATATTGGCAAAGAATACTGATGAATTAAATCTCGTTGAGCATCAATATCGGAGAGAATATTTAGTGCCAAAACTGGAGAAGCAGCTATTAAAGGAGCTAAATATTTAGGAGCAAGCCACCAAATTATCGGTAGATTTAGCAAAAATAAATATTCTAAAGTTTTAAGAGAAATTAATCTACCAAACACCAGTTCAGGTCTTAAAAAAAGATTCAATAAAATTTCTGGTATGGAGTTACCTAAATATCGATAACGTCCTATTCCTCCTGGCGGTTGACCATCCTTAAAATAAGGTATTAGTATTTGAGTAGCGATAATAAACCAAGTCACACCAGCAAACAAAGCTATGGCACCACATACTCGCTTTTTTTCATAGAAATATAACCAAAAACCCATAGCAGCTACAGGTAAAGATAAGGCATCTTTACAGCCTAAAACCCAGATAATAGCTAAACAAAACCATACGGTTTTATCTAATTTTGCTGCTAAAATTGCTCCTAATATTGCTGGCAATGCCATTACCTCTGGATGAAAATCAAATAAGTTGAGATTAAACACTACTGGGTATAATAAATAAACCATTACTATGGCAAAAGCTTGTTTTTTATTTAACCCTGAATAACGGGCTAAACTCCAAGTAGGTAAGGTTCCTATTGCTAAACAAATTGCTTGTATTAGTAATAGCCAATAAACTGAAGGATAAATTTTATAAAATAATGCCACTGGATACATTGCCCAAGCAGCATGATTTCCCAAATGATGTACTTCTAAAAAGGAAGAAATTGGAGGTAAACCTTGACTTATTAAATAAGTAACTTGGTCATAAATTCCCATTTCAAAAGCAGTAGATTGAAATAATAAGTGACGCACTGTGCTACAGATAAATAAAATTATGGCAGCAATAATAGTTATTTGAAATATAAAATCAGATTTTAATCGTTTAATAATTACCATTTGAGTAGTTATAATTACAGATCGTAGTGTGACTTGATTCCTAAGTTATAGATAGGGCTCAAGTTATAATAAAAACAAATAATTGGATATTTTTTGAGAGATAAAATTAGGTTTTAATTATTTAATTATTGCCATTTTAATAGTTATAATTCAAGCTATTAATATGGCTAAATTATAATATATCTTAGGAATTAAGGCATACTAAAAACTATTTTTTTAGCAGCCTTGTTTTTTTTCAAAGATAAATTTTAAATTTTAAATTTTAAATTTTAACTTTTAACTTTTGAATTCTTTTCTTTGAAATACTATTACATCATTTTTTTGATAACTTAATTCCCATTCTTGGTTGTTTTGGAGATTTTTAGAAAGGATAATACCAGTATCCTTAGTATCTGGCCAGGGATGACGTAAATTCAAAACTACATAATCGAATTCATCTAAATTATCTGGCTCTATTTGATTCAATAACTTGACCATTGAACGATGAGTAAAATGAGGTGCTAATCGATTATCTGTGAGTACCCCACCTTGAGTTTTAATGTAAGTAATTGCATTATTGGTAGCTTGCCAAGTATCAAAGCTACGAGGATAAGAAAATAAACTGGCTACATTACCAAACAACAGAAATATTAAAGTAGACCACAAAATAATTATGCGGGGGTATTGAAAATTTGGTATTGGTAATCTCAGATTAAATTTAGGAATTTCTAACTTAATTATCCAAGTTGATTTTATCTGAATACTTTGATTTTCTATTTCAGAAGCTGCTGCTAGACAGGAAATTATTGTTAATAATAAAAAACTAATTGCAGGTAAAGAATACTGATAATTTAAGCTTTTCTGAAATGATACTTCAGACAGAGCATTCAAGATAATTGTCGGAATAGTTGGAATGAGAGGGATAAGATTAGGTAAAACAGCCTTATTTGTCTGAAGTAATGGAAATATTCCCCAAATTACAGGTAAAAATAACAGAAAAATATATTTGATACTTTCCCAAGATAATATTCTGCCTAACACTACTCCTGGTTGTAGGAAAATATTAATTATAATTCCCACAACAGAATCTCCCAGATAACTATAACGCCCGACTCCAGCTACTTCTTTACCACTGAAAAAAGGAATAATTCCTTGAGTTACAACTATAAACCATAAAATGCCTAAAAAAATAGCAATTAAACCGCAAAACTTACGTTTTTCAAAAGCGAGTAACCAGAAACCCATAAAAACTATAGTTAATGATAAAACTGCTTTACAACCTAATACCCAAATAATAGCTATACAAAACCATAAAACACGTTTTAGTCTCGCTGCTAAAATTGCTCCTAAAATAGCAGGTAAAGCCATTACTTCTGGGTGAAAATCAAATAAATTAATATTAAAAATTACTGGGTATAAAAGATAGGAAATGGCGATCGCTACTGCTTGTCCTTGATTTAACCCTGCTAATCTGGCCAAACACCAAGTAGGCCAACTTCCTAAGGCTAAACATACAGCTTGTAGTAAGAGTAGCCAATGAATATCAGGATGAATCATATAAAATAATCCTAAAGGATAGACAGCCCAAGCAGCATGATTTCCCAAATGGTGATATCCCAAAAAAGAAGAAATGGGAGATTTTCCTTGACTAATCAAATATACAACTTGGTCATAAATACCCAAGTCAAACCCAGTAGAGCAAAAGAAGGCGTGACGTAAACTACTACAGATAAAGAAAATTAAAGTTGCTAGAATTATTATCCTGCTCACAATAAGTGGTGGCAAAAGCATCATATTTTTAAGTCCCACGTTCCCCAAGTCAATTTGTAACAGAAAAAGTAGCACAAAGTACAAAAACTGGCGACTCTATAAGTATTTATACTTTATCAATTATGTTTACTGGCCTTTGTAAGAGTTAAATTATCAGGAAAATATTAAGTATAAATAATTTCAATAATTAATTGATTTCAACTATTGGGGACAACTACTCCCTCCTAACTTCTCTAGGTGACCAATGCGATGGTTTCCCTATTTTGATTTTTTATATTAGGTTTTGAAGCATGAAATGTGGTAGATTCAGAGATCTAAAATTTGGCTTTACAAAAGATTTTTAAATGCCTTTTGATTAATTATCAAGTCATAATACTTATGAATTATGTAATTTTTAATAAGTGAAATAAATTCACGTATTTCCTTGACTAAATTATTCATATTTCACAGAAATTATTTTTTATGTAATAGCTTATTGGGAAAATACTGGAAAGATTTACTCAGTTTTTAAAGTCATAAATTAATAGGGTTAAGCTGAGACTAAAACTATTATAGTATTGTGATTAAAATAATGATTTCCCTTTTTATATTAAAAATCTGAATGGCTAAAATTTATGACTCTAGCAAACTAGCTCTTAACACAAAATGACCAATGAATCGTATAGTGGAATTGTGGACAATTTCCTAAAAACAAACAATATGAAACCAATTACAATCTTAGGATCTACAGGGTCTATTGGTACTCAAACTTTGAACATTGTGGCTCACAACCCAAACAAATTTCGAGTTATTGGGTTAGCTGCTGGAAGTAATGTAGAAATATTAGCCCAACAGGTCAGACAATTTTGCCCTCAAATTGTTGCTATTAATGATAAGTCCAAATTTAGGGAACTACAAGAGGCCATTGCTGACTTGCAGCCTCAGCCTATATTGGTTGCTGACCAAGATGGTGTTATACAAGTAGCTAGATATGGGGAATCAGAAGTAGTCGTAACTGGTATTGTTGGTTGTGCTGGTTTATTGCCTACTATTGCTGCTATTGAAGCAGGCAAAGATATTGCTTTAGCAAATAAAGAAACACTTATTGCAGCAGGTCCAGTTGTTAATCCTTTAATTGAAAAATATAGAGTCAAATTATTACCAGCAGACTCAGAACATTCAGCAATTTTTCAATGTCTTCAAGGTTTACCATTAGAGGGTTTGCGCAGAATTATTTTAACTGCTTCTGGTGGTGCTTTTCGAGATTGGCCGATTGAGAAATTATCAAAAGTAAAAGTGGCAGATGCTATTAAACATCCTAACTGGTCAATGGGTAAGAAAATTACCGTTGATTCTGCTACAATGATGAATAAAGGTTTGGAAGTTATTGAAGCTCATTATTTGTTTGGATTGAATTATGATAATATTGATATAGTAATTCATCCTCAAAGCATAATTCACTCTTTAATTGAGTTACAAGATACTTCTGTTTTAGCTCAACTAGGTTGGCCGGATATGCGTTTGCCTTTGCTTTACGCTTTATCTTGGCCGGAAAGAATTTATACTGATTGGAAACAGTTAGATTTAGTTAAAGCTGGAAGTTTGACTTTCAAGGAACCTGATAATTTGAAATATCCTTGCATTCAGTTAGCTTATACAGCTGGTCGTATGGGTGGTTCTATGCCTGGAGTTTTGAATGCTGCAAATGAACAGGCTGTAGCATTGTTTTTAGAAGAAAAAATAGCATTTTTGGATATTCCAAAATTGATTGAATATGTCTGTGAAAAGCATAATTCAAATTATCAAGAAAATCCTAGTCTAGATGATATTTTGGCAGCAGATAAATGGGCAAGAAAAGAGGTTTTAGCAGCAAGTAGTATAGTAAATAATTCTCTAATAAATTTAAGTTTGGTTAATCTTGAGGAAAATCCCACAGAAATATTTACAAAAATCGAAAATGAGCAGATAGAATTTAATGATTTTTATCAGCGGGGATTAGCTAAATATGAACAACAAGATTATCAATCAGCTTTAGCAGAGTTTGATCGAGCAATAGATATAGACTCCAGTCATATAGATGCTTATATTTATAGGGGTGATGCTAAAGATAAATTAGAAGACTATGAGGGAGCAATTGCTGATTATAATGAGGCAATTAAAATAGATTCAAGTCATCCAAAAGCTTATTATAGTCGGGAAAATGTACTGCGAAAAGCTGGAGATAGTAGGGAAGCGATCGCTGATTATGATCAAGCAATTAAACTAGATCCAAATTATACACCTACCAAGAATTGGAGTCATGTTCATGTTAACTCAGAAACTACGGAAAAGTTACGACAGGAGTAAGTTGATATAATCATTTTTCTAGAAAGATAAAATAATGATTCACTTAATTATTATCAGCAATATCTGAAGTTAAAAATAAATTAATTAAGAAGATTTTATTGGGGTAAGTAATTAGGCAAATATATACTAATCCAAACTGGAATTATTATCTACTATTTAAACAAAACAATCATAGTAGTAAAAAATTAAGTTTTTAAATTATTCAAACAATAGTTATAAACAATAAAAAAAATAAACAAGGAAGCTATTTATTTCGAGAATAAAATAATTTTTCTATATATCTATAGGAAAACTATTACTTTTGACTTTTAACTTTATACTCTCATATAGATTATGTATACAACATCCGAAAATACGACTACAATAATAGTAGCTTTAATTGCTATGGGAATTCTGGGCTGGGGATACTACAGGGCTAGGCCTTATGGAAAAACTGGCATTTTAGGTTGGTTACAATCAGTAGTATTAATGACACCTTGGCTAGTGTTTTTTGTTCTATTTGCTGCGGGAATTTATCTGAATTTAGTATTGATTCTATTTATGTTAGTGGCTTGTACAGGATTGTACATCTATTTGGGTTGGCAATTACGAATAATAGCAGCTCAAGAAACAGAAAATAAACCTGATATTAAACCTATTAGTAACTCCTTACAAGAGTCTTCTAGTGAAGAGAAAACTGAATTAGTAAATAGGGAAGAGAAAAAAGAAGAAACTCTAGAATTTCTTCCTATTTCCACTGAAGACTTACAAAAAGTAAAAGACATTTTTGGTATTGATACCTTTTTTATTACCGAAACTATCCCCTATCAAGAAGGAGCTATTTTCAAGGGTAATTTACGGGGAGATATAGAAAAGGTTTATACTAAATTATCAGCAAAATTGGCCGAAAAACTTGGCGATCGCTACAGACTATTTTTATTGGAAAGTCCAGAAGCTAAACCAGTAGTAATTCTTTTACCAAGCAAAAATGACCCATTACCTGCCACTACATCCCAAAAAATTCTGGCAGTTATTCTATTACTTGCGACTATTGCCACCAGTTTTGAAGCGGGTGGGTTATTGTTGGGGTTTGACTTTTTCAACCAACCCATGAGATATCAAGAAGCATTACCCATTGTAATTGGTCTGTGGATAGTTTTGGGTGGTCACGAAATTGCTCACCAAGTTTTAGCAAAACTTCACAATGTTCGCTTTAGTTGGCCGTTTTTTCTGCCCGCTTGGCAAATTGGTAGTTTTGGTTCGGTTAACCGTTTCGAGTCAATACTCCCTAACCGAAAAGTTCTATTTGATGTGGCTTTTGCCGGACCTGCTGTTGGAGGAATAATTTCTTTGGCAATGCTATTAGGGGGTTTGTTACTTTCCCATGAAGGTAGTCTGTTTCAGATGCCATCAGAATTTTTTAAAGCTTCTGTTTTGGTAGGAACTTTAGCACGGGTGATTTTAGGTCCGGCAGTACATCAGAGTATAGTAGATATTCACCCACTAGCAATTATAGGTTGGTTGGGTTTAGTTATTACAGCAATTAATCTGATGCCAGCAGGTCAGTTAGATGGTGGTAGAATTCTGCAAGCAATTTATGGTCGGAAAGTGGCAGGTAGAGCAACATTATTTACTTTTATAGTATTGGTATTTGCTTCTTTGGTTAATCCTTTGGCGTTGTATTGGGCGATTATTATTTTGGTATTACAGCGAAATTTAGAACGGCCTTGTTTAAATGAATTGGTAGAACCGGATGATGGTCGGGCAGGTTTGTGTTTGTTGGCTTTATTTTTTGCGATCGCTACTTTGTTTCCTCTAACTCCAGGTTTAGCTGGTAGGTTGGGTATTGGTAGTTAATCTTGGGCTTACACAAGTCAAAAGTTAACCCTCCCCTACTCTTTTAGGGGGGGCTGTTTCTTTCTAAAATTTGTTGTCTATTGAAGGTTTAGAAAAAAATAGCGCGATAGTTTATTATGAGAGGCTTTTAGAGCTCTAAGCAGAGATAGATGGGGTGTAGAATGAAAACAGATGAGGTTATATTATGTTCGGATGATTACTTATAATAAAGCCACAATTATTACAGTATAGATATATATTCAGATTGATAGCTAAATGCATGGTGCTCGCCAACCACCTAATATTATGTTCCGGCGATCGTTTATAATTGAACAGCCCTAGTTTGAGGCCACCAATGGAAACAAGTTTGTCCTTTCTTGACTCCTGTAAAGCTTTAGTTTTAACCTGAGAACTGTGCTTAGTTTTTTTGTGAGGAGCGTTTGTGTCCTTGTAGGAAACGACATATTGTAGGAATGCTCACCTCACGGGGTGACAAGTACTTCAAAGCTACTTTGGGATAAGGGTTTCTTGGATTAAAGCTCTGTAGAAAATATGGATTTTTCGAGTCAGATCATGATAATCATTCTTAGAGGAGGGGTGGGTTTGCGAAGCAAGCCCACCCCTTCTCCCCCAATTTTAGTTAATTTTTATTTCAATCAGTAGACTATGGCCATCAGTTACATTTTATGCTAAACAAAGTCAGTCCACTTACACATATAGACTGACCCAAATGCAATTTTTATCCAATTTTTATCATGGTATGAGCTCTCACGGGGTGACAAGCTAGTTGAAAGCTATATATAGAATATTTTGCGTTTAGGAACTGAAAAATATTTCAACAAAAAGAAAATACTTATTGAGAAATGTTGGGGTATAGTACGTTCCTTCTTTGAAAGCACTATACCCCAAAATTTTGAGTTAATTTTTTATTCATTTTAAAAGTTTTTTGAAATAGTTAAAAATATGATAAAAAAGGGTTGGTAATTACAAATAAAAATAAATAAAAGTGAATATATTAGGCTTTTATCAAAACCATATTCAGCAAAAAATGAGCCCATCTTAAGTAGTAATATTACAAATATTATTAGTACATAAAAACGTACAAATATCAAAATCAAGTAGTTATTTTTTCCTACCAATAAAATTATAAAGTAAGCGAAATAAAAAAGAGTAATTCGCCCTGTGTTAAAATTATTGAAAGTACATAAAGTAACTATAACTACAAATAAAGATCCCCATAGTATTTTTCTATACTATTGGTTGAAAAAATATTAAAAACAAGATATATATTTTATTTTGAGACAAAAAAAATCAACTTTATCATCTGTAGTTAAAGTAAAAAAAACTATGGCCAGAGAATCAGGATAGAAGCAATGTTTAAGGATTATAAAAGGGGTGATTCTAATTTAAAAGCAGCTAAAGCTAATGAAAGAAGACTGAATAATTTAATTTTATTAATAGCTATTTTATACACAACTAGTTTTTTAAAAGGACAAAAAATTAAAAATAAAGGAGTTCAATAATATATATTGATAACTAATAAAAAAGGTTAACAAGAAATAAATAAAGAAAAAAACTAGTTTTTTGTAGGATTATCTTGTATTTATTGGGCAATAAATTATGATTTTACTGGGAAATTAGTAGAAATTTTAATGAGGCTTAATTATAATAAATTTCTATATTATTAGATGGGGATCAAAGCGATGAATATAGTAGTGAATTAGACTATATTTTTTGATTAACGATTAATTTAAAAGTGAGTTTTTTCATAATATTATTCTTCAGTACTACTTGAATAATAATTTAACTTAGCTAGGGGGTGTAATGCCTTCTTTCTTTGAACGCACTACACCCCAACATTTCTCAATAAGTGTTTTCTTTTTGTTGAAATATTCTTCAGTTCCTGAAGGTAAATCCTTTTGTATATATAGCTTTTAACTAGCTTGTCACCCCGCGAGCTATAGAAGTTAAAAAATTGGAAATAACTATACATAATATGATTGAGACAAAACTCCCAACAAATACGTGGGTAATAGGTACCTAGGATGAATTTATCCAGATGAAGGAAAACCTTACCTATAAAAAAGCTAAGTGCTATTACTACAACGAGCGCATCAAAATTAAAACTATGGCAATAAGGCCTGACCATTCCAAAGATCATGCAACTATTCTATTTGCAATTAATCTTTTTTGCACTATTAAAAGTACTGTTTTCAATAGTTTGGATAACTGTAGTTATAGGATGACAGATATTAGAGAGTGTCAACCAGATATATCTTAGTTATATCGAGGAACGTGCGGGATTAAAACCAAAGGGAACAGCTATTACTAATCTTGATACCACGCAACTACCAGATTTAGCCATATAAATTGCTGACTCTATTTTATCTCATGATATTGGTTAAAAAGGTTGCTTTACTCTCATGAGTCAATAGTGGTAGCGTAAATATTTATAGCAAAATTTATAGCAAAAATTTATCTTCCTGGTATTAGTTTGCAAAGATAAAAAATGGAAAATAAAAACTATAAGACAAATTTAAAATTCAGCTCCAAT
>ENA-UENX01000333-UENX01000333.1-marine-metagenome-genome-assembly--contig:-NODE-333-length-23090-cov-3.494991_pt1 | contig 23090 bp, 11 predicted proteins | sample MGYA00237875_ERZ529327 | MGnify/ENA primary metagenome ERZ529327 (study PRJEB26372, sample SAMN05368347) | marine metagenome | biome: cultured habitat; feature: ocean water; material: water; isolation... | reverse complement strand
TGTTGAAGGGCTTAATCCAAATGAGACCTACACCTATCAATATCTGGTGGATGGCTCCCTGACCATAGCCGACCCTTACAGCGAATTGATCCTTGATCCTTTCAACGACAAAGATATTCCAGCCATTACTTTCCCCAATCTCCCCGCCTACCCTACCGATCAAGCTGCAGGCATTGTTAGTGTCTTCGAACCGGCTCCGGTAGCCTTCAACTGGACGGATGCAGGCTATGAGCGTCCCGCCAATGAGGAGCTGGTAGTCTACGAAGTACTGATGAGGGATTTCATTGGTAGAAGAGACTATCAGACTTTGTTAGATACATTGGATTACTTAGAAAAGCTGGGGATCAATGCCATTGAATTTATGCCAGTCAATGAATTTGAAAACAATAATAGCTGGGGCTATAATCCTTCCTTTCATATGGCCCTTGATAAATACTATGGCACGCCTGAGGCCTTTAAGACACTGATAGATGAAGCTCATGCTAGAGGTATTGCCGTCATCGTTGACGTAGTCTACAATCACGCCTTCAGCCAAAGCCCATTTGCTCAGCTCTACTGGGATGCCACCAACTTCCGACCAACAGCGGATAATCCTTGGCTGAACGTAGATGCCACCCACCCTTTCAACGTAGGGTACGACTTTAATCATGAAAGCAGCTATACAAAGGCTTTTGTGAAACGAGTAATGCAATATTGGCTAGAAGAATATCACCTCGATGGCTTCCGGTTCGACCTTTCGAAGGGCTTCACTCAAGTCAATAACATCAATGATGTTGGTGCATGGAGTGCCTATGATGCCTCACGGATTGCTATCTTGAAAGACTATGCGGATTTCATGTGGACCATTGACGATAAATCATATGTCATCCTTGAACACCTAGGTGCGAATAACGAGGAGAAAGAATTGGCGGAATACGGTATGATGCTTTGGGGTAACCTAAATCATGACTACAACGAAGCCAGTATGGGCTATACTAGTAACCTTTCATGGGCGGATTATGGCAACCGTGGCTGGTCTGTTCCACACGCTATAGTCTATATGGAAAGTCATGATGAAGAGCGCCTGATGTACAAAAACTTGGAATTCGGTAATTCTTCTGGCAGCTACAGCGTAAAGGACTTTAACACAGCCTTACGTCGACAAGAACTAGTAAGTGCTTTCTTCTACACCATCCCTGGTCCAAAGATGCTTTGGCAATTTGGCGAGTTAGGCTATGACTTCTCCATCAACTACTGTGAGGGTGGTGGAGTGAATGGCAACTGCAGACTGGATCGCAAGCCTGTACGATGGGATTATTTCCAGGACGAGGATCGTCGTCGCCTATTTGAGATCACTAGAGGTTTGATCCATTTCAAAACGGATTATCCAGTGACAAATACGACTGATTATAGTCTAGATGTTGCAGGCACTAACAAAAGAATCCACCTCAATCACGCCGAGTTCAACACGGTAGTACTAGGCAACTTTGGGGTAACCAGTTCTTCCATCACACCTGATTTCCAAAGCACCGGAATGTGGTATGATTATACAACAGGGGATAGCATTATGGTTACCAACACCAGTGCCCCGATCATGCTAGAAGCTGGCGAATATCGCTTGTATACCTCCAAACCCTTGGCGTTTACGCAAGATATCTTGAGTAGCGATGAAGAAGCCTATCTACCCCTTAGTGAGGTAGCTATTTTCCCAAACCCTAGTGAAGGAGCTGCTCAAATGCAGTTTTCTCTAAGTGAGAACAGCAGGGTAAAGATTGAAGTCTACGCTACGGATGGTCGTCTTTTACAGACCCTTACTGAGGAGCAGTTACCTAGTGGAGTGCATACAAAATATCTGCCATCAAATCAATCAAGTGGCCTCTACTTCATCAAACTATCTACACCTACCGGTAGTTTGGTGCGCAAGTGGATGGTGCATTGATAGAATAGCGGTTGGGGTTTACCTCAGGGGTTGACTTGAAGTCAACCCCTGAGGTAAGCCCCATTCGCTATCTTCCTCTCTTTTTAGGCTTTTTCACTCCCATGCATTATATTGAAGAATCAACAGAATCTTCAATCCAATCGTATGAAAAAGCCAACTACATTCTTCCCTGTATTTCTATTCCTATTTGCAGTCTATTTCTTTCCCACTTCGGTCGCTGGACAAGAGGCCTCAGCTGCGGCTGAACCAGTTTTTGAACCCAGTCTTTACAATCAGCTAGAATGGCGAAATATCGGTCCCAAACGTGGTGGTCGTTGTCTTGGGGTAGCGGGTAGTCCCGGCCGGCCGAATGAGTACTATTTTGGTGCTACCGGAGGTGGGTTGTGGAAAACAGTTGATGGTGGAACAGAATGGTTTCCCGTTACGGATGGGCAAGTGACCAGCTCCTCAGTGGGAGCAGTAGCCGTAGCGGAAACCAATCCAGACATCGTGTATATTGGAATGGGAGAAGTGCAATTACGTGGTAGCATTACCCAGGGCGATGGAGTGTATAAAACCACAGATGGAGGAAAAACGTGGCGACATTTAGGCTTGAATGAAACACAGGCCGTTTCTCGGATCCGCGTTCACCCTACTGATCCAAATATTGTTTATGTGGCAGCTTTAGGGCATCCCTATGGAGATAATGAAGAACGAGGCGTATTCCGTTCCACGGATGGAGGAAACACATGGGAAAAGGTCTTGTATGTGAGCGATAAAGCTGGAGCCGTTGATCTCATCATTGACCGAACGAATCCTAAGGTACTATATGCCACTACCTGGCAGGTGTACCGAAAAGCTTGGAAAATGTGGGGCGGAGGCCCGGATTGTCGCTTATTTAAGTCCGTTGATGGCGGGGATAATTGGATCGACCTGACCAAGAACCCAGGCATGCCTAAGGGGCCCATCGGTAAAATCGGGGTAACCGTTTCACCAGCCGACCCGATGCGAGTCTGGGCTATAGTTGAAGCGAATGAAGGTGGCGTATTCCGTTCTGATGATGGCGGTTGGACCTGGGAGAGAACCAACAGCGAACGTAAGTTACGTCAGCGTGCCTTCTATTACTCCCGAATCTATGCAGATCCATGGGATAAGGATATCGTGTACTGCCTCAATACCGGTTTCTATAAATCCACGGATGGTGGTGTCAATTTTGATCAAACCATCAGAGTACCGCACGGAGACAATCATGACCTATGGATCGACCCCAATAATCCCATGCGAATGATCAACGGGAATGACGGTGGTGGAAATGTGTCCATCAACGGCGGCAAAACCTGGACCGAACAGGACTTTGTCACCACGCAGTTTTATCACGTGATGACCACCAGTGATGTACCTTATCACGTGGCTGGCGCACAACAGGACAATAGTACCCTAGCCATGCCAAGTGACGGCTGGGGACATATGCAAGCCAGAGGGCATGGCAAAGGCTGGTACTATGCCGTTGGTGGTGGAGAAAGTGGCTGGATATCCCAGCACCCTACGAATCCTGACATTTTCTACGCCGGTAGTCAAGGTGCCCTATTGACCCGCTATGATCGAAGTAACGGTCAGATTCGGGACATCCAGGTGTATCCAAGATTCTTCTCTGGAGAGCCTGCCGACGCCCTCCCAGAACGCTGGCAATGGACCTTCCCGATCATGTTCGCCCCTCAAGATCCCAATGTCATGTATACCTGCTCCCAACACGTGTGGAAGACCACGAATGATGGCCAAAGTTGGGAAAAAATAAGTCCGGATCTCACCTATGCTGATCCTGAAACATTGGGTAAGACAGGTGGTATCATCACCATGGATATGAATGGACCTGAGATCTACGCTACCGTTTTTGCTTTGGCTCCCTCCTATCATGACATCAACACCATCTGGGCTGGATCTGATGATGGGAAGATTCACATCACTCGAAATGGTGGCAAGAAGTGGGACGACATCACACCTGATGATCTGCCTAAGTTCTCAAGAGTTAGCATCATCGATGAATCGAGACATCGACCTGGCACCTTGTATATAGCAGCCAATAGATACCAAGTAGATGATCGTGAGCCCTACGTCTTCAAAACGCATGATTATGGTAAAAGCTGGACCAAGATCATCAATGGCGTAGCTCCAGGACACTTTGCCAGAGCGGTGAGAGAAGACCCAGTCCGCCAAGGCTTGCTATTTCTGGCCACGGAACATGGAGTTTATGTATCTTTCAATGACGGAGAGCTGTGGCAATCTCTACAGATTAACCTTCCCGATTCGCCAGTTAGAGACTTAGTGGTTAAGGATCAAGATGTAGTCATCGGAACGCACGGCCGTGGCTTCTGGATCTTGGACGATATCGCTCCACTCCGACAGCTCACTCCAGAATTGGCCAAACAAGACGTAATTCTTTTTGATCCGACTGATCCCATACGTGGCATCTATGATCTAAAAGTGCAGTACTATCTGCAGCAACAAGTTGATACTATCAAAGTAGAAATCCTAGAGTCGGACGGCACCGTCATTAATACCTTCGTAGGTACAGAACCTAAGTACAAGGTAGATCCTAACATTCCCTGGTGGCGACGAGGAGGCTCCAGCACCCCAACCACCGCCAAAGGGCTAAACAACTTCACCTGGGACTTGCGATATCCAGGGGCTACCTCTTTCGATGGCATGATCATCTGGAGTGCTCGTCCTACTCGTGGACCTAAAGCTCCCTTAGGGCAATACCAGGTAAGACTGACCGCTGGTGATTTCAGCAAGAGCTTCCCTTTTGAATTAAAGATCGACCCGAATCTCAAAGGCATCACAGCGGAACATTTGCAGGAACAATTCGAATTGGCCTCGAAGATTAGAGATAAGACAAGTCTTGCAAACAATGCAGTTATCCGGATCCGAAAGATCAAGGATGCCGTCAACAAGCGTATGGAAAGCAGTAGTGTGGAATCTTTGAAAGGTGCAGCGAAGGGTTTACTTGACCAATTATCCACCATCGAAGAGGAACTTTACCAAGTGAAGAATCGCAGTAACCAAGATCCACTGAACTTCCCCATAAAACTCAATAACCGCCTGGCCTCACTAAGACGGAGTCTAGAAAATGGCGACGCCCGACCTACAGACGGTGCCTATCAAGTTTTTGAAGAATTGAGCAAAGAATTGGAGACGCATCTAACTGCCTTAAAGCGAGTGATTGCTTCTGAATTACCGAAAGTGAATGATTTGCTTTCTGCGGAAGGAATGGAGAAGATTGGAGGAGAATAGGCTCGTTGCTGCACTCAGGGGCTGACTTTAAGTCAGCCCCTGAGTGCATACCATCCAGGTCTTTTTTCATCCCCTGCCATTGCGCCTGCAGATCCTTATATCTCACCTTTGCTCCATTCGTTACAAATGGGTCATGAGTATCGACTTTCACCAACAAACTGATGAGTTCCGCACTCAGCTGGTTCGGAAAGCTAATGGCATCGTGAAGATTAGTATGTTCTGCTTGAATCAATTGCTTTTCCCACTCATCAATCTGCGTAACCACATCTTTCCCTACTATTATTAAATCTTCAACAGCAGCATTACGTTTCAACGTTCCATTTAGTTGCTCCACCTGAGATTTCACATCCTGCATCTGCTGAACAGATTGATGAATATCCTTTATTGTACATTCAATGGCTACTAAAAGATCTTGTTGCTCCTGAAAGTCAGCTGAAGTGGCATCGAGCCGAGGATCTGCCTTAAGCTCAAAGCCCTGTCGAAGATCTAGCCCCATCCCCTCCAACCGGATGGTATAGTGACCAGGACTAACCGTACTACCTCTGAAACCTTGCAAAGCGAATGCCCCCGACACTTGTGGAATAGGGTCCCGTCTTAGATCCCAATGAAAGCGATTAATGCCAACGCTGGTCGGGAGGCTGGCAACCAAACCTTCAGGGTCTGCTGCTTTTCTTTTATTGCAATAGCGACGCACCACCTCACCATCCTCATTGAGGATACTCATGATCAAGCGGCTGGTGTCTGGGAAATATGGAGGTAAATAATAATCTATCGTCACGCCTTCCAGCGGATTCTGGCCTAAGGCTTTACCAACCGCATCATCGAATTGCAAGTTCAATTTCACCGTTCCTTTTGGGCGGAACAATTCCATTTCACCATTTAGCATTTGTCCCACGCTTTGTTGGATAGGACTAAGATCATCCAATACCCAAAAGCTCCTTCCAGAAGTCGAGGCGATCAAGTCATTATCATGGATCAACAGATCTGTAATGGGACATACCGGAAGATTCAATTGAAAACGGTACCAATAGTTACCATTATCATGAGAAAGATATAAGCCGGTTTCAGTACCTGCATAGAGTAAACCCTTACGATTGGGGTCTTCCCTCAGGACCCGAACGAAGTCTTCTCCTCGAAATCCTCTGGTGATCTTTTTCCAAGACTTCCCATAGTTATCAGTGAAGAAGACGAAGGGCGTAAAATCGTTGAATCTATATCGATGTGCAGTAATGTAGGCCGTCCCTTTTTCGTGTGTGGACAACTCAATACTATTTATACAAGCTTCCGGGAGGTCTGGCGGAGTGATGTTCTTCCATGTCCGCCCTCCATCCTTGGTGAGATGAAGCAAGCCATCATCGCTACCCACCCAGATTACATCTTGCTCGTGCGGCGAACAGCTTAGGTAAGAGATGGTATTGTAATTCTCACCTCCTGCTCCTTCATTAGTATAGGGCCCACCACCTTGTCCTTGCTTAGCTTCTTCATCTCTGGTGAGGTCTGGGCTCACTTCTTCCCAGCTCCTTCCTCCATCACTCGATAACAGCACCTTATTAGCTGCATGGAAAATAAGATTTGGGTCATGAGGTGATACCACAATTGGAGCATTCCAATTAAAGCGGTATTTCATATCCCTAGGTGGATTGGCAAGTCCCTCAGTCGGGTAAGCCATGATATCTTTGCTTTCTCCCGTTCGGTGATCGTATACTGAGATGTGTCCCTGATAACTTCCCCCGTAAATCTTACGTGTATTATTCGGATCAAACCCAATAAAAGCACTCTCACCGCCCGATACAACATACCAATCCTTCTCCCCTATCCCACCGGTACTGGTGCGGCTCGAAATGGCTACTGTCGTATTGTCTTGTTGACCGCCGTATACGCGGTAGGGAAATCGATTGTCTGCAATCACCCGATAAAACTGCCCCGTAGGTTGATTATATTGAGAGGACCAACTTTGTCCCCCATTAAAGGTGATGCAGGCGCCTCCGTCGTTTCCTAGGACCATGTTCTGTGGCTGCTCTGGATTGATCCAGAGCGCATGTTGATCTGAATGTGGATTGGGAATAGCACTAAATGTTCTTCCGCCATCGGTCGACTTCAACAAAGGGGCATTCAAGATGTAAATGGTTTCGACATCTTTAGGATCGGTAACTACTTCCGTGTAGTACCAGGCCCTTGCCGTTATGTTTTTTTCTGTATTGATATGATCCCAATGCTTGCCGCCATCTTTAGATCTAAATAGGCCCCCATTCTCTGCTTCCACACAAGCATAGACCCAGTCTGAATTGACTTTTGAAACTTCTACCGCCACTTTACCCATAGCATCAGGCAAGCCATTATGCAGTTTCTCCCAAGTATTCCCTCCATCCATTGACTTATAGATTCCGGAACCAGGTCCACCACTTCTAATTTTCCACGGACTGCGCATGTGATCCCACATAGCAGCATAGAGAACTCGAGGATTATCTTGGTCCATACTGCTATCAGCAGCACCACTCAGTTCATTAACAAATAAAACTTGTTCCCAGCTTCCTCCTCCGTCAGTCGTCCGATAGACGCCACGATCTTTACTGGGACCAAAGGCGGCCCCTTGTACGGCGACGTATGCTATATCTGGGTTCTTTGGGTGGATGGCTATTCCTGCAATATGGCGCGCACCAGGTAGACCAGAGTATTTCCAGGTCTTTCCGGCATCATAAGACTTATAAACGCCATCACCATGCGAGCTCATCACGCCGCGCACGGCATGTTCCCCCATCCCCACGTAAATTACGCTGGATTCAGAAGGAGCGACAGCTATTGCCCCAACGGAGCCTGTGCCAAAATATCCATCAGAAATATTGTGCCAGTTCAAGCCTCCATCTTTACTTTTCCAAATTCCGCCACCGGTCGTGCCCATGTAATAGACTTGCTCGTCTCCAGGTACACCTGAAACCGTATTAACCCTTCCACCACGAAAAGGTCCAATATTTCTCCACTGTAAATTGTTGTAATAAGCCACATTGAACAATGGGCGAGAGAAGGATGAGGGGTGCTTTGCCTCCGGTTGACCGAACAGTGCGCAATACGCCAGCAACGCCAAAAAGATGCCAACGCTCCTAATTGTGTGGTGCTTCATTTTTCTGCGGTTTAGCGTCGTTTCCGGCCCTAACCGACACTGAAATACTCCGTTGCTGGTGTAGAAAGCAAGTGTTTTCTCGGCAATAAACGCTTTTCACTTGGTTCCGGGCAAAAGCGTCATTGCGGTCCTGTGTAGTATTTCTCAATGTCGGGAACATATTAAAATTCTAGCAATACAATCCCGTAGGGCCAAATATAAATCAAAAAAATGAATTCTCGGGAATGAGATTTAAAGAATTTGGAGTCCGTGAACGCCTGATTTTCAATAATTAAGCATAAAGCAGCTATAGCTAAGGGTGAACCTGTGCCGGTAAAGAAAATATTCGCAGTCTGCCATGGACTACCCGGTGCATCCAGATGTAGGCTACCATCTTCTTTTCCGATAAGGCTGGGTTAAACTCAAAAGCCAAAACTGATATGATGTCAAAACTTAAATCAGGCTGGATCTCTCTTTAGAAATCATTCCTTGATACCAAAAAAGCAATAGCAAGAAGTAACGCGCACCTATGCTACCAGCTGATTCTTTCTCAGACCAATCAGGAAAGAACAAGAAGTAACTTAAAGTGCTGGATTACTTCGAATTACAGATTCTTTATTGTGGAAAAGAAGTAATGATCTTGGGTCGATATCTTACTTCTTTTGTCACATCAATCATTGGTTACAGTATGCTGCTGACGTTTCTTTACAGGGACCCTATTGATCTCAGCAGGATGATCCCTTCACAGTTTAGTAGTTCTTCACTCGTTTATTGTTGGAACCTTAAGTGTGTGAAACTTCAGTTTGAATAAGAAAAGAAGTGTACCACTTCTAGCCAGTTACAGATAGATGTAATGGGGGGGTACCTACGATGGGTGAGTTTGTTTCGGTCTGGTAATCACCAGTTTTCTACTGGCATTACTCAACAAACTGTTACGGAAGAGTTGCTCAATGGTTGCACAAAACTGCCTTTTTTCTATATATCCTTTTTCTATGGCTATACTTTACCGGTGTAGTGTATCGTTTCTTTTGCAATGTAGAGTCATCCTCGTCTGCCTACATTCCCCTACCGTTTGCCGCCAGCGAGCTGCTTTTACCTAAGTAGATCACCATAGATTGCAGCTCTGTCTAAATAAGTATAATTTTACTGGAGCTTAAAATCTTGGATTAGCTACTACAACGAATGAATAAAACACAACACCTCTTCGTATACGGCACCTTAGCACCAGGCCAACCGAATGAGCATGTTCTAGGCGAGATTAAGGGTCAATGGCAGCGAGGCTACGTTCTGGGAACATTGCACGAGGAGGGTTGGGGTGCTGACATGGGATTCCCTGGTATTAAGTTATCCAAAGAAGGAAGTCCAGTGGAAGGTTGGGTCTTCAGTTCGGATGAACTTGGCCCTCACTGGACAAGATTAGATGCCTTTGAGGGCGATGCTTATCTGAGAGTGCTGACCGAAGTGATGATATCCGATCAAAGTACCCTCAGTGCTTTCATTTATGTATTGGCCTAGCACTAGGATAGGTTGTGAATTTGGATTTACCAGCCTCTAGCTTAGCAAATCGATGAATTTGGAGTTCAACTGCGGATAGGTCGAACGAATTTGGATTTTTCCCAAACATTCTTTATCCTGCATATTGTCAACAGAATAAACAGCAGAAAATTGGATAATAAGTTTCTAGATTCCATTGCGAAGTCCTTTAATACCGAGATGCCGGCAGCAGAAACGCTGGACGAGTATTTGGATAAAGTATTACAGGTGGTGAGACCTTGGAGTGAGGATCTTAAGGAGACCAGTTTCTACATTGGTAAGCATTGGATCGAAGTGCGGGATGATGAGAAGTTTCACAGTGTAGTGATGCATATCTTCAATGAAGATGGGGAATATATCAGGGTGGTTGATGGCGACCTCAGTTCCGGGGAATGGAGATACCTTGGGAATAAACTCGTCTTCGAAGACGAAGTTTTTGAGTTGGCATTCATGGATCCGGAGTTCTTCATTCTCACAAAACATGGCAATCCCAGAAAATTTGGTCGCAAATATTATGTATACGTAGCTGAGCGCCTTGCCAAAAGATTTACCTGGCGGGAATTGGTCGAATTACTATTCAATAAATATCGAGACAACAACAACTTTTATCTCACGATAAGCGTGATCATTATTTTGATCATCGCCATTATCTTCTTACTCTCCTAAGTCTTATCTTCACTCAACAATTAGTGTTTGCCTGCTGAGGTTTTCAGACCCAATCTTCCTCTTGCTGATTGATCCGCTATCAATAGATGGACGGTACAGCAGGAATGAGAACCTAAGGTTTCGGCAAAACATTGAAATCTAAACTCAGCGCCCTACAATTAACAAATAAAGACAGATACGAACTTCCAACACGAGGTTTCCCTAGCTTACATCCATTCATCTATTCAAAACCAATGCTATGCACCGATTTTATACTTTACTATGCTTCTGCCTATGGAATGTAGTCCTAATCGCACAGGATGGGAATCTGTTGTTGGAAGGAGGGACGCTAGTTGATGTCGAAAGTAAGACCGTACGGCCGAACACCAACATTCTGATTGAAAATGGCCGTATTTCCACGATTAGCAGGCAAGCCATCACTGCACCAACTAATGTTAAGCGTATTAGCTTAAATGGGCAATTTATTATGCCTGGCTTAGTCGATGCCCATATTCACCTTTTCCAGTCTGGTGGTTTGTACACCCGACCTGACGCTATTGACCTAAGAGAATTTCACCCCTATGAAAAGGAAAGAAAATGGGTGAGAGACAATGCGGAGCAAATCCTAAAACGCTATCTACGTGCTGGTATCACTACCGTCATCGATGTAGGCGGGCCATTGGCCAACTATGAGCTAAGGGATCAATTCAAGGAAGACGACAGCACACCCAATATTTGGCTAACTGGTCCACTGGTCTCAACTTATCAACCCGCTGCTTTTCAAATAGACGATCCCCCCATCATTAAGGTCAAGAATGCCGAAGAAGCAAAAGCTATTGTTCGCAAGCAGCTTCCCTACAAGCCGGATCTAATCAAAATCTGGTATATCGTCAGACGAGGCGAAGACGCTGCCACCAACTACAATCTAGTCAAAGCAACCATCGATGAAAGTCACAAACATGGGCTCAAGGTCGCCGTTCACGCCACTCAACTAAATACGGCTAAGCTAGCCGTAAAAGCTGGAGCAGATATTCTAGTCCACAGCGTAGATGATCCGATTGATCGAGCCTTTATTAACCTACTTCAACAAAACAATACCGTTTATATCCCCACTCTGGTGGTGAGTCGCAAATATCTAGAGGTCTTTGGGCAAAACAATGATCTTTCTTATGAGGATTTCACCATGTCAGATCCGACGGCCCTAGGAAGTCTTTTCGATCTGAAACATTTACCCAAAAAGGAATTCATTGCTACCTACAAACAAAGGGCCACTCAACGAATGGCGAATACCAAAGCTCAGGATCGGGTGAGAAAGAACAATTTGAAGCAAGTCGCAGCCGCAGGAATCACCATAGCGACAGGTACCGATGCTGGAAACATTGGAACCTTGCACGCCTCTTCCTACCTACGTGAACTCTTTGACATGAGAATGGCTGGCATGGACAATTTCAGTATCCTTCAGGCTTCTACCATCAATGGTGCTAAAGTGCTAGGGCGGGAAAAAGATGTAGGAAGCATCAAAGAAGGGAAAATCGCGGATCTTCTCATCCTGACCACCAACCCTGCTGAAAACATCGACCACATACAGGATCTTGAATATGTGATCAAAAATGGTCAGGTCTATGATCCCCAAGATATCTTACCAGACAGTCCAGTCGATCTCGCTCAACGCCAACTGAATGCCTACAACGCACGGAATATAGAAGCCTTCCTAGAGCCCTACAGCGATAATGTTGAACTCTATCGATTCCCTGATCAACTCATGGGAAAAGGTCGGGCCTTTATGCGATCTACCTATAGTCAAATGTTTAAAAATACGCCCGAGCTACATTGTGAACTCGTCAATCGTATTGTTCAAGGGGACACGGTGATTGATCGGGAGCGTGTCACAGGATTTGGTGGCAAGCCATTAGAGGCCACGGCCATCTATAAAATTAAGGATGGCAAAATCGCAAAAGTTTATTTCATTCAATAACAGTTGGTCCAAACGGTCATGCCAAAACTTGGCCTGACACCTTGTTATTGCTTCAGAATCGGCAGCTGTTGCCTAGATCTAGTACTCGGATCCAGTGCTTCAAGGCTATACCAGCCAGCTGGCCAGTTCGCCTGAATTCGAATGGTGTTACTACCATTCGTCTGCTTTCGCAACACCAATTTGCCTTCGCTATCGTAAAGACGCATTTGGAGATTACTGGATTGGAATCCCGGGAGGATACGAATTAACAAAGCTTCATCGACGGGGTTAGCGGAGCGCAATCGAAGCATCGCTTGCGTCTCTTGCCAGGGGTCTTCCGCAGCAGTAAGATCTACGCGATAAGGATCCGTTTGCTGCTCCCATTCCATGAGATTTGATCGGCCGTCACCGTCTGGATCATCTTCTGGGCCGTACTTAACCGTCAGCAATTCCCTCCACTCCCACTCGTCGGGTAGTCCATCCTGATCCCCATCGGGTAAATCACCGGGTACGCTAGGATGATCGGGGTTCAAGGTGACCATCACCGCATTTACCCCCTTTAGGTAATCTCTCAAGCGGATACATAGATCCATAAATACAGCTGACTCTTGGCTTGCAAGGTTATTCGATTCCCCCAAGTCATTATCCAAATCGAAGAGGGAAAGACCATCTGTTTCATATTCAACCAGCAACTTGTATTTCCCATCTACTAAAGCAGATTGGGGTGGGACGTTCCTATTTGGATTGTAATGTGGGGAGTGAAATACGACTTCCTTACTTCCTCGTGCTAAGGGCACAGCATTCCCTCCTTCCAAAGTTGACCGAATGCTGACCCCATCTAAATCCGCAGGAGCACTGCTGAGGCCGCCCTGTATCCAGTCAATAATTGTGGGATAAAAATCATATCCGACCACCACCTGATTGTTGTACACATTCTTTAGAACACTAGGCCCAGTGACCGCCATCGGGACTCGAATCCCCCCCTCAAAGCAAGAATTCTTGCCCCCTTCGAGCGGACGGTTATTGCCAGGGGCTCCATTATCGGATATATAAATGACGTAGGTATTCTCCCGGAGCCCCATAGTTTCTAGTTCATTCAATAGTTGTCCGAAAGCTACATCTAGGTCACTCGTCATTGCACCAAACTCTGGGTCGTCATGACGTTGTCCTAAGGGATGCAGACTCTGATTTTCCCATTCTAGTAAAGAACTCTGGCGGGTCTCCGTGGGGGAATGCGGTGCATAGTGCGAGAGTTGAATATAGAAAGGCCGATTATCTGCGGCTGCGTCCTGCATCACGGCAATGGCAGAGTCCACCAGACTAAAAGCCTTCTTCGGATCATTTTGAATCAGACCTCCTTGATCACCCTGTGAATTAGAGGTTTCTCCATCCGAACGATCGAATCCGTGAGCGGCTGGCCCTCCGCCTTGCAAATGCCATTTTCCGAAATGTGCTGTCAAGTATGACGGTTCATTCCATTTAAGCCATTCCGACAATAAGGTATCTGCCGCAGGAACCTCACGAATAGTGGTCCCTTCTATGAGGCGAGTATCATCAGCAATATTGTTATCCGTATAGGTAAACCCACTACGTGCCGTAGATTTTCCAGTAAGGATGCTACAACGAGTGGGTGAACACTTGGCAGCTGGTGCATAAGCCTGAGAAAAGGTCATCCCCTCTTGTGCAAAAGCCTCTAGTCGAGGAGTCAGGTAGTAGTCACTCTTAGAGTTTAGCCGATCAGGAAGCATTTGCAGGGAGGTCCCTCCCCAGCCCTGGTCATCTGTTAGAAAAAGGATTACATTGGGTTTGTCCTGTGCATAAAGGTGAGCACAGAGTAAGTATAAAAATACCAGATTGAGCGTTCGCATAGGATTCTTGATTTTCATCTTGGACAGGTGCCACGTTAATAGGTTTAATGGATATCTCCCCTTAATGTTGCATTTACCAGCAGCACCGTATGTAGAAGACCATTTAACGATTAGATGCTATCTTATCAAAAAACGCTCGCACCCTGCTACATTTTTAAAATCAGCTTACAAAGATTGTAACTCTATGGGTAAAAGGCGTGAATCTAGCAGGGCTGCTGTGCGATGCCCTACCCCCTGTAAATAAGCCTCGTTTTGGGCAAACGACAGGAATTCAGTTACGGAGGGATGTTTGACCAATAGTACCGCATCCCACAGCTCGGATTCAGGGCCAATTAGCCAAGCTCCACCTCTACCGAAAAAGAGGAGTTCACTACCAATTTCCTCTAAAAAGGGTAGCGTGTGCTTCATATAGGCTTGATAGGCTAATTGGCCTGATACTGGCTCCGATGGAGCCAAATCTTGGTGTTGGCTATAGTCTGCTATTTCTCGATATCGCAATAAATTGAGCATTGTGATTGGTCCCTGAATCTGACGCATGTAAAATGCTTTTCCGGCTGCTTGGCTAGCTTCCAAATATCTTAGTTCTTCCATTTATAGCAATTTTGAAAGCCTTCAAATTGCAGGATTTCTAGGAGAAAGGGAATTGACCTAGGTCAAGAAAATGCATTCTGTGTAGCTAATTTTTTACGAATTCTACTTAAAGTTTCTGGGTTCACATTGAGATAGGAAGCCAATTCATATTGTGGAAGCAGCAAGACCCGTTCTGGGGCCTTTTGTAGTAAATTAAGATAGCGAGTCGTGGCATCTTCCAGTCGCAAGCTCTCCAGCTTATCATGGACTACCAGGAAATGTTCCTCAGTAATTCTTCTAGATAGACGCTCAACAAAGCTGTGTTTAGCTGCCAAAGTTTCAATATCTTTCTTTTTGGCTATTCGCAATTGGCTACCACTGATCGCTACAATAGCTTTGCGAGAAGGGGTATTGGTGATGAAACTATGATAGCAAGTAACCAATGACCCTGGAAAGACAAATTCATCCACTACTTCCTGTTCCCCCCTCACATAGATACACTTAAGAATTCCCTCCTCCAGGTATCCCACCTGATCACAAACCTTACCCGCTTCATGAAATCTTCCCCCCTTTTGCAGGCTCCGGGCCGAGAACAAACCATCAAAGTCTGTAGCCTGCTGCGGAGACAAGCCGTAGCGATCGATCAAGATTTTCACCATAATTACATTGTGTTGATCTGGTGAAGATAGAATAACTAATGTACAAAAAAAGCCCTTCCGGGGAGGAAGAGCTTTGCTATATTATGTGGATGATTCTATTCGGTTCTAAGCGACTTGATCGGATTAACCCTAGCCGCACGAAGTCCCTGCCAAACGGTAGTGGTCAGGGCTATGATGATAGCTAATACCCCTCCTATCACATAGGCCCAGACTGGCATATCCACGTGGTAATGGAAGTTTTGAAACCACTTATTCATGGCATACCACGCGACGGGAGAGGCTATGATTAAGGCAATCAAAACCAGATACAAGAAATCCTTGCTTAATAGGCCTATTATATTCGGTACCGAAGCTCCCAGGACCTTGCGCACTCCGATCTCCTTCAAACGGCGCTCTGCAGCAAAAGTAGCAAGTCCCAATAGTCCCAGGCAAGAGATGAAAATGGCTAAGAAGGTACCCCAAAGGATCAATTTACCTAGCCGCTGGTCAGCCTGATAATTTTGCTGTAATTGCTGGTCCAAAAAATAATACTGAAAGGGTTCTTCAGAGTTGACTTTTCCCCAGCTATTTTCCATAGATTGAAGCAAACTCGGTAGATCCTTGCTTTCAACATTGGCAATCAAATAATTGTGAGCACGACCTGGGTTAAAAAAGAAACTTTGCCCCTCAATGGGTGTATGTAGAGATTTGGTATGAAAATCTTTAACGACACCAACGATCGTAAAGTCATATCGCTCCGGCCCCCATTCGTAAAACATCTTCCGTCCCACCGCTGTCTCAGTGGTATATCCTAAGTTTTTCGCTAGTTTTTCGTTGACAACAATGGAATTCAAGGTGTCGGACAAGTGATCATAACTGAACAAGCGTCCCTCCAACAGCTCAAACTCCATTAGGTCTAAATAGTCTGGCTCAATAAAGGTCATATAAGCCTGTTGCCCTTCATCAGCCGTTTTACCTTCCCCAAACATGATCATGTCTTCCATGTTTGTACTACCGGGATAACTGGACACCCCAGAAGCACTAATCACCCGACTGTCCCTCAAAACTTCTTCCTTTAGGGTATAGAAATTGTCATAGGAATTTGGGCTATTCAGGGGTACCAGAAGTTTCTGTTCGGAATTAAATCCAAGGTTTTTGTTCCGAACGTAGTTCATTTGCTCATTGATCACAATCACACCTTGGATAAGCGCGATTGAAATAATGAATTGCAATACGACTAGTCCTTTGCGAATATTTTGGGCAGAAAACCGGTCATTGATACTGCTTCTAAAAATCTTAGTGGGTTGGAAGGAGGATAAGTACAAGGCCGGGTAACTACCTGCTACTAAAGTGGTGAGTAGCACGAAGCCAATTAGAATAATTAATACTACCGGATCCTGCAGCATATTCAAATGCAGCGCCTTACCTAGCATTTTATTGAAGACAGGCAACAACACTTCAGCAACTAAAAAGGCAACCCCAACTGCCATTGAAGTATAGACGAAAGCTTCACTCATAAACTGCCCAAAGAGTGAAGAACGGGAAGCTCCAATTACCTTCCTGACGCCTACCTCCTGAGAACGCACAGTAGCTTTAGCCGTCGCCAGATTCATGAAATTGATACAGGCAATCAAAAGTATAAATAAGGCGATTGACCCTAGAATGTAGAAGTAAGCAATATCTCCTGTTGGTCCCACTTGTATGCCAGCATCAGAGTATAAGTAGATATCCTCAACAGCTTCCAGGAAATGCCGCTTGCTAAATCCCATTTGCCGTAAGCGCTCTCCAGCATACCCTTCCAACCAAACTGGCAGCTTAGCTTCGAACGCTGCTATATCAGTGTCAGGTTGCATTTGCAAATAGGTGTAAAAAAGATTATTGCCGCCCCATTCTTGCAGGCGGTAAAAACGACGCCCCAAAGCTCCGCTATTCATGGACAGAAAGAATTCTGCATCAATATGAGACGAGTAAGTGCTTGGATCAAATACTCCCGTCACTTCAAACAACTCATCTCCCCAAAGGCTTTCTACTTTGATGGATTGCCCAATTGGATTTGCCTTCGCAAATAACTTCTCAGCAATAGAAGTAGATAATACAATGGACATGGGTTGATCCAAGGCATGATCGGGGTCCCCAGCGACGAAATCAAAAGTTAGTACTTGAAACAAGGTGCTATCTGCATAGATTCCTTTTTCTTCAAAGTAGGCCCGATCCTCATACTTGAGTAAGTACTTATCTACACTTGGTGCCTTTATAAGTCTTGCACTCTGAACTACTTCAGGAAAATCTGCGCGTATGGCCTCCGCCAAAGGAGATGGCGTGGTTGCTGTTTGATCAGCGGTATTTCCTATAATGAATTCCGTTGCTACGCGATGGATCTCACCTCCATGATGGTGATGCTTATCGACCTTCCATTCATCCCGTAGATACTGAATAATCAACAAACAGCAGGCCAGGCCAATGGCCAGACCAAATATATTGATACTAGCATATCCCTTGAATTTCCTTAAACTTCTGAGCGCGATCTTGACGTAGTTGTACCACATGTCGGTTTCTTTTGGTGATTTCTTCCTCAAAATCAGCAAAAGTTATTCCAAGAAGACAACACCAACAATATCAACACATTGTGCAAGAACGAAGATTAAAAACACGTTCAAGTATGAACATTTATTGTTCGGAAACGAACACTCCCTTAATATTCACGACACGGCAAATGATCAAGATATCTTATATAGGGCACACCCGGCGCTCACAAGCTATCTTCCAAGATCCCTCGATATAAAATAGTACGAAAAAGGCAGTGAATTTACGGTCTTGGCCTTCAGCTTGCACAATCGCCAGTTTAGACTGGAAGAGCTGGATGGCGATTATTTCAGAAAGGTCTGTTCTAGTTTCAGATAGTGCGTCAAAAAAGTCAATCCGAGAGGATTCAGACAAGTTTTGCCCTCCCCTCCAGTATTTGGCGTTCCACCGCTTATCCAACAACTGCTGGAGATATTGATCGTGGGAACTATCAATTGCCTCCTGATAAGTATGCAGTAGATTCTCAATCACCTGATATTCAGAAATGGTGTCCATATCCTGCTTAGGGTCTCCAGATGTATTCACCCAGATTTTATCACATATCAACCAATCACTTTCTGTCTCAAGCAGAAAAAAGAGGGTGGAATTTCCACTAGTTGTCTTAGTAATTTGAACAAAAGCCCATCCTTCGTCAAACCATTTCAAGTCTGCCATGAAGCGATCAGCTGCATAGTCTTGATAAGGGCCATGCAGGCGGACACGTTGAATAAATGTCGGCTTATCTTCTACATTGATTTGATCTCGTTGAGGCACATCGTTATCTCGCATAGCCCAATTGGGGTGGAAAACCTCCGCTAGCAGATTTAGATTGGCCTCCTCCACCCCTTGGTAGTATTTGGCCATCACCTCATAGATGGCTGCTTTTGTGGCGAGATTTCTTTGTTTGTTCTTTTCATGGTAAAACAGTCGGTTATTCATTCTTAAAGGGTTGATTGTATCTTACTTCCGAAAAGCATACACTAGCTCATCTTCATACCGCCCATCTTTCCAAATGGTCTTTTCGAATCGCCCCTCCAGCACAAACCCAGCTTTCTCCAATACTCTTTGCGAACCCTTATTCGAACCAAAAGGCCTGGCAAAGACTCGATCAATATCCCAGGTCTTAAAACTGTAGGTTAACATGCGCTGAATGGCAGCTGTCATAATTCCTTTCCCCCAAAAGGGCTCCGCTAGCCAATAGCCCATTTCCGCATTCTTGCAAAAAATATCTCCCTGCGGATGAACCCCAATCGCCCCAACAGCCTCTCCGCTGACATCTATAGCAAAGATATTGTAAGGTTCCTTTTTGGAGGCCATTCCTATAAATCCTTCCCCGCTTTCTCGTGTGTACGGATGAGGAAAATGATTGGTGAGGTTCTTAGCAATCTCGTAATTATCGGCAAATTCTACGAGTTTATTTAGATCGCTGAGTTGCCAGGGTCTGAGGGTAAAGTCCATTTGTCTTTTAAATATTAGAACTGGAAAATAGAGGAGAAAATTCCACTGCTTTCTGCACTTTTTGTGGTTATCACTCGGTATTTGGTAGGGATGTGTTATTTTAGCTAGTAAGATTCTCATCCATCAGTATTTCAGTTTTTAGATCTCTCTATCATTTTTTCCCGAACAGATACATCGCGTATACCTCTCTTTATCAACCCAATACACTCAAGCTAGATCAATTTTAATTATTACAGATCTTTTTAATTGTCTCTAGATACCCCTGGAGGTATGCCTAACTTGTAAGTTGTCGAATTATTCAACCATCATAATATGAACCGTAGCCTAATACTCCTATCTGTATTCCTATTCAGTTGCATCCACGCTTGGACCCAAAAAGCGGAATTAGTTTTGCCCATTATACATGGCGCTCAAATCGAAAGCATGTCCTTCTCCCTGGATGGGCGGTATTTTGTCTCCAGTAGCCAAAAATCTATTAAACTTTGGGAAACGGCAACGGGAAGTCTAATCAGAACCATTCAGGATGATCCGGCGGAAGTGGCAAAGCGGAACACTTGGGCCGGTGGCTTCTCCATAGTGGCACTTTCCTCCGATGGCACCCGAATTGTGAGCGCCAGGCACTGCGGCGCCACTTATGAAAATGGGCCTTCTTATGCCACGAGCATTGAATTGTGGAATGCTAAAACGGGGCAAAAGATCAAAGATATAGAAGCCTTCAAGACACCCACCTGTGTCGAGGAATTATGGTTCTCCAACAACGATGAGTACCTCCTTGCTTCCTTTGCCAGTGGCACTGAGCAAGATTACAACCCACAAGAAGATAGAGTAACTCGAGTTTGGAATATCAATACGGGTAAAATCATCATAGAAAGGAAGGGTGAACTGGGCAGTCTATCTAGTGATGCAAAGCAGCTAATTGCTAGGAAAAAGAATGAAATTCATGTAGTAGATATAGCTACAAAACAGCAACAGACTTTCACCGCAGCGGACAACATCGATAAAGCCAGACTATCCACAGATGGTAAAACTTTATACGCCATTTCTAAAAAGCAACTATTGGTATGGAGCATTGAGGAGCAAAGGCAAACAGCTACCTATCCGCTGGAGTTAAAGGAAGAAAGCTACAACCCTGGTTTTTTCTTTTCTGCAGATACTAAGATCTTAACCCTGGTCGATTTCACCAACAGTGGTCTATCTATCCGTCAATACAATTGCGCTACCGGTACGGTGATCCATGACCAGTTATTTAAGGCAGCAAACGGTTGGGGAATGGCCTCTCCAAATGCAAAAACCCTTGTGCTGACCCCCTACAATGACGTCGGAGATGCCAATTCTCGCCTGCAGACCTTTGACCTAACTACTGGCCAGGCGGGGCTGGAATTTGGACTGGAAGATTTGCAGAAAACTAAGTTCATGCTAGCCGACCAAGCAGCTGTGTTGGGAGACATACACTACCTTTCTCTATTTGCCCCAGTTACCTATCGGCATTATGTCTTCAATCCTCGAACCAAGACCATGATCTTTGGAGATGTTGGAAGCGTTTTCCCAGGACCATTAGGTAGGGTATATTTCGACATGACCCAATACGCCTGCCTAGATTTTGCTACCCGGAAGGTACTTTGGAAGCCTAGTGTACCATCAGATCAGGCAAATAATGCCGTATTTGCGGAGGACGGTAGCTTAGGCATCCTTACCAAAACTGGCGAAATGGTCGTTTATGATCCTTCCGGGAAAGAGATAGATCGCTTTCAACAATTACCGGAACTAAGTGGGGAACTCGTTTACTACCGGGCTGGTCAAAAGCTCTATCAAGTTGGCCAATACGATACCAAGCAGGTTTACGATCTGAAAAGTAAAAAACTCGAGCCACTTACAGCCGGTAATGGACCTCCTTCAGCGGCCGCCTTTCAAGAAAGCGCTATTTGGGGTATAGAAAGTACAGACGATGTCTCGATCCGACTATTCCGCAAAAGTGACTCTACCACCACTGTCGCTACAATAATAGCTTATGGAGAACAAGATTGGGTCGTTGCGACTCCTGATGGTCTATTTGATGCCTCACCTGGTGCCATGAAATCCCTGCACTACGCTTATGAATTGGAACTGATTGAGCTCGACCAGCTGAAAGAACGATATTACGAGCCCGGACTAATCGAGAAGATATTAGGCCTAGAACAAGGAGAACTAAGGGATCCCTCCAAGTATTCTGCCGTAAAACTATATCCCAGTATTCGTGCCACCATTGCCAATGATAAATTATCTATTGGCTTACAGGCTCGAAATGGAGGTATTGGCAAGCTCAGTCTATTTATCAACGGCAAGGAAGTACAGGAGAACATCAATCCCGATAAGAACAGAGAACTAACGATAGACCTACAGCAGTACGCTAAGTACTATCTTCCAAGCCAAGACAATCGATTGATACTCCGTTCCTTTAACGAAGAAGGATGGCTCAAAAGTCCTGCTACCGAATTGGCTTATACGCCTAATTTTAGTTCAAGCCGTGGCAGCGGATCCGCTTCCAATGGCTCAAGCAATAGAACCGCCAAGCCGTCCTTATATGCCCTAATTGTAGGAACAGCCGATTACAGTGGGAGCAAGCTGGATTTGGCTTATGCGGACAAGGACGCAGCTGCCATCTTCCAAGCCCTTCAATCATCAGGCAAGGCCCTATTCAATGATCGCCTGGATATCCAACTACTAAGCACCGATAATGCATCTGGTGGAAAGATATCCTCCAAGGCCAACATTAAAGCTGCCTTAGAAGCGTTTGCGGGGAAAGCGAAGGCCAATGATGTTATGGTGGTTTACTTTGCTGGTCATGGTGTCACCTACGGACAAGCAGAGAAAATGCAATTCTACTACCTCACCAAAGATATTGGAAGTGAGGACCTAAGTGATCCAGAAATCCGAAATAACTATGCCATCTCTTCGGCAGAACTAACGGCCTGGCTTACCGCCATTCCCGCCCAGAAGCAGGTCATGATGCTCGATGCCTGTAATTCGGGCAAGGTAGTGGAAAGTTTGGTGAGCAAGCGCGCATTGAACTCCAGTCAGATACGGGCGCTGGATCGCATGAAAGATCGTACGGGCATGTTCGTCATATCCGGCAGTGCCGCCGACAAGGTCAGTTATGAAGCCAGTCAATATGGTCAAGGATTACTCACCTATAGCCTTTTACAAGGAATGCAGATGGTCTCCGCTGGCAACAACAGCTATGTAGATGTCATGCAGCTATTCCAGTACTCCAGGGATCGTGTACCCGTACTAGCCAAAGGCATCGGAGGTATTCAAACCCCCATGCTCGCCTTCCCCAATGATGGCTCTAGTTTTGATATCGGCATCGTCAATGAATCTGTGAAGATCCCTGTCGCACGCGTTAAACCTGTATTTATCCGCAACGTGTTTCAGGATGAAAATGCCTTTGATGACATTCTAGATCTAGGTCAAAAAATGAGCGAGCACTTCAAGAAAATCAGTAGCCGTGGAGCAGATGCTTCCTATATCTATGTGGATGTGAGTCAATTTGAAAACGCATATTCTCTTAAGGGTCGCTATACGGTGAATGGAGAGGAGG
>ENA-UENX01000330-UENX01000330.1-marine-metagenome-genome-assembly--contig:-NODE-330-length-23219-cov-3.511084_pt1 | contig 23219 bp, 10 predicted proteins | sample MGYA00237875_ERZ529327 | MGnify/ENA primary metagenome ERZ529327 (study PRJEB26372, sample SAMN05368347) | marine metagenome | biome: cultured habitat; feature: ocean water; material: water; isolation... | reverse complement strand
TCACTAATATGAACGCCTCTCTTTGCCGGGCTTAAATTTAAACATGAACTAATGCTAGTCCCTATTCGGAAATAGGATCTAACTATCAATTAGATTTACTTCTTCAGGTTTCGATACAGAATCAGGGTCAGGGGAATTACTAGTATCAACAGCCAATAGATTGGATTGAATCCGGCTTTTTGCTTGTTGTTATTTTCCTCAATAGTTATCAGTTGATTCACTCCTTGATCAGACAAGACCTGACGTTTACCACCTGTCCATTTAACGATAATGGAATCGATAGTCTGCGCCTGTCCAAGTCCAAAATGAGCAATGGTAGAATTTTGAGACAAATGGCTAGAGCTTCCACCATCAATTTCACGAATCATACGTAAGTCTCCACAAACAACTTCTACTCTGGAACCGATGCCATGAGTTTCTGCCTCCACTCCTCGTAGAGCCACCTTAACCCAGTTTCCTGTAGCAGCCGATTCATTCCGAAATAAGGTACTTCTTGACTCAACCGGATAGCCTTCAAGAACTGGTTCCTGGTTAACGATCAAGATGTCTAGGTCTCCATCATTCTCAATATCAAAGACCACGGAGCCGCGGCCAATACCATAATCATTCACACCGATCACACCTCCCTTTTCTGTAAAAGTGGCGTCTGTATTTTCAAAATAATAGTCGGCCATGGGCACATTATTCGGATTCAAATCCCCATTAGCGACGAACAGATCCAAATCGCCATCATGATCAAAATCCGCAAAGTTGGCTCCCCAACTGATGGTGACGTAGGACATGCCCAATTCTTTGGCTTTATTGACGAAAGGCTTGCCTTTACCTTGATTTATCATAAACCAATTGAATCGAATATTAGTCACAAAGTAGTCGAGTAAACCATTGTTGTCATAATCTCCAATCGCCGTCCCCATAGCATTGATTTTCAGGTCCATATCAATGTCCTTACTAATCTCAGTAAACTGCTTCTCCGGGTAATCATTCTCTAGAAAGTAGTTCGGTTTGGCTTTGTACCCAAAATCATGGTTCACCATTAGATCTTGATCACCATCATTATCATAATCTGTAAAGATCGCGCCGAAACCATATCCTTTATGCTTTAATCCGTAATCTGCATAGACGTCCTTAAAGCCTTTTCCCTTTTTATTCAGGAGCAAGTAGCCCATGGATGTCTGATTGGCGTTTACGATCGTCGCATCATTTATCTCCCGCAGCTGCCCGGTGTAGGCTTTGAAATAATTACCGACATAGAGATCTGGGTAGCCATCGGCATTGAAATCTCCAAAACTTCCTCCAGTGCTAAAGGAATTCAGTTTCTCCAAGCCATAGGCTTTAGTGACGTCTTTGAAGGTTCCGTCGCCATTATTTAGAAAAAGTAAGTTCTTTTCTCGCGGAATGACTTTTATACTATCCTTTGACGTAATGGTGGTAATGAATAGGTCCACCCAACCATCTCTATTCACGTCAGCTCCGACTACCCCTTGTGTGACATAGTGGCGCGTCTCTTCCAATCCTGAGCCAACGTACACATTTTTGAAAGTGCCATCTCCATTATTGAGGTACAGTACATCTTCATTCATCCCACTGGTCATGAATACATCTTCAAAACCATCCTCATTCAGATCAAACACGCAAATCCCTCCGCCAAACATCCCCTCATACACCTTGAATTGATGATCAATGCCAGCCTCCTTAGTCACATCCCTGAAAGGAGTATCTTGTCCCCAAAGCACACCTAGGCTCAGCCCGAACAAGCTAAGGCAGCCCAATATTCGCCTTCCAAAACCATAGGTTTTCAATATCATTGCATTCATTTTCAAGCCATTCAAAAAATGGATCAGGCCGGCCATCACCTATTCTTCACGGCGCCATTTCAGCGCATTCACATGACCTGCAATTCTCTTGCCTTCCTCCAATCCGATGTCATTATCCTGAGGTGTATGAATTCCGCCGTAGAATCGAGAATCCGCCGTTTCCTCTGCCACCCCCCAGAAGGTTGTGAAGGGGCGCTCTACAAAATCGACATCTCGTATTTCATCGCGTTCTCTCCCCACGTGCGCACTATCTATAAAAGTAAGCGCAGGGCCATACATTCCTTCCAAAGCCGTGGCCATGGCTGCTGCCTGGATCGCATGACCAGAGGGGAAAGCAGGGAAAGGTGGATCTGGCCAGAAGGATTCCCACTCTTGATCAATAAATTGAGGGATGAATGTATTAGGTCTTTCCGAGAAGAAGTGATATTTCCATTTCCAGCAATTGATGAAGGCATCAGCCACTGACAAACCTACCCTTGCAAATGTCTCAGCACAAGTGATGAGATCCGGTTGCTTCTGATCGATTACAAGTGAAGCAATGTAGAAGGAATGGCCAGGAGGGGTGAAGGTTTCATCTGGGTCATCTCCCCACCAAATGGCAATTTCCTTTTGTTCTTGTGTTAAAGCTAAATCCGTATCGTACACCGCCTTGAACTGTTGGTAATAAGGAGAGCTTTCCGTCGTATCATAGGGAATCATGTAAGGTAACTCCAGCCCTGTATTCTGTTTCAGAAAAGTTCGATTCTCTCCCCAGTACGGGTGGAGGGGATGGTGACTAAAAGACTGTGCATACAAAGGAGGCTTCCAGGAGCCGGGACGGACCGGATGCACCAAATCTTTATCGAAATTCTTAAGGTATCCTCTATGTCCACCATCCGTCTTTGACCATTCAAAAATGGCATCTGCCACTTGTTGGCCAAAAGTCTTGGATCGATCAACTACCGCTTTATTGGCTACTACATCGACATACACGGCCTCGAAGGCTTGTTCGAGGGAATCGAGACTAAACTTGTTTTCATCGGAGGTTTGATTATAGATATGTCGAAGTATCTGGGCTTGGCCAGCATTCAAGGCGAGGGGCCAAAAGTATTCGGCATCTGTTTCCACTGTAGGTAATCCCTCCAATCCATTTAGCTGTGACTGAATGGATTGATGGCTATCATAGCCCGGCACGATGGATTCGTACATACAAAGGCCGATGTAGCCTACCCCACGAGAAGCATAAGTTGGAGAATTAGCGGGGGTATTTTTGGTGATATACAGCCTCATATCTGACCATGCGTTAGCCAATTCATAGTCAGCAATCGTATTTTCTGCAGGTGTCGCTTGCTCGCAGGCCATTAAGCCTACCAGCGCGCCAAACACTAGCATAGATAGGATTTTCATTCCACTCATAATGTTTTTTGCTCGTTCATTTTATAAGCCTTGATCAGGCCTCCATTAATTCCAAACAATAATTGATCCTTCACTTGCACTATACTTCGTACATCTCCTTTCACTTGTAGACCGGAACGAATTTGATTCACGTAAGTAAAAGCTCCTTTGCCATCACCTAAGAGTAGTGTTCCGTAGTTAGCATCCCACTGGCCTAGCCGAAGCTTAGCATGTCTATTGTTGCCTGCCAAGAGCAGATCTAGTGCCCCATCCCCATTGAAATCGCCAATAGTTGAGGCGTATACGGGCGTAAACTGGGCTTGTAGAGGCAATTCCTGTGCTTGCAGCTTCCCTTCAGCATTACTCAGGAAAAGCGTAGTCTCCATATGATTCGCGGAAAGATGGCCTGCCCCCGTCAATTCCTCGGGATCAAACACTTCCGATAAAGTCATATTGGCGTAGCTTCGATAGGTAGGAAATTTAGATCGTAAGCCACTGAGCTGATTCAACAGCTCATCACGGGTAACATAAGGGTAACTGGTACCCTGAATATAGTAGCAAAGGACCGGATCAATAGATCCATTGTTATCAAAATCCTTGTAATAAAGCTCTACAGGTTCTGCTGGACTAGCCCTAAACTGTGTATTCGTGCCGATATTGCCAGCTAGAATGTCCGGTTTCTGATCTCCATTAAGATCCGAAATTCGTAGATGATTCCCCCAGCCAGTATGAGATTGATCAAAATATTGATCCGATACATCTTCTAGTTTTTGGCCAGTTATTGTCCAAACTTGAAGTGGCATCCACTCCCCCGCCAATACCAACTCCATCTGCTGATCACCATCTAAGTCTACCCATTCTGCATCAGTTACCATGCCTATTTGCTGTAGATCTGGCGCCCAGCTAGTCATTTGATCAGAGAACTTCCCGGTTCCATCATTGATCAAGAGGAAACTCTGGGGAGTCTCCGGATATCTCCCGGGAACCACTCGTCCTCCTACAAAAAGATCCGGTGCTCCATCCCCATTGATATCTTGCGCGCTAACACAGCCTTTACTACCCCGTATTTGTGGTAAAGGAGCTTTAGCAAACTGCCCGCCCCCAATATTGAGATATAAGCGATCCTGCAAAATAGGATCGTTAGGCAAAAACTGATGGTAACCTCCACTAGCTATATAGATATCTAGTTGACCATCGCCATTAGCATCTAAGAAAACAGCATCCGCATCATGGTGATCCGCATCCTCGTCAAAAGCCGAGATGGATTGAAGGCGGAAACGGCCAGCTTGGTCCTGTAAATAAAGATTGGTTTTTTGCCCCGCAGCTCCTCCTACCAGAATATCTTCCAGTTCATCTCCGTTCACATCAGCAGCGAGCATGAAGGGCCCACTGTGAGAAAATTCGGTAGTTAAAAGCGCCTGTCGATCAAAATCTCTGAAGGTCGTACTACCATTAATGTATGCTATGGGCGAAGTGGTCGATTGAAACAAACTAGCCACCTCCGGAACAGGTTTGGCTGATGCCGTGGCATCTTTCTCCGCTAACGCCAGTACCAGATCTACTGCCACATTAAGCAATAGCTGTTCCTTTCCACTGGACCATTGAATATATAGAGAATCAACGAGGTCTATTTCTCCCAGTCCAAAATGCATACGGGGAGAAACACAGGAAAGGTAACCTTTGGTCGGGTACTGCTCCAATTGTTGCTGCAAACCACCAGCTGAAATTGTTACCCTAGCACCTACACCCTGTGTATTCAGTCCTTCCCCTTGCAGATCCAATTGTAGAAAGAACCCATCTGAGGAAGCGGTATTCTCATAGATGAAAGCAGGCTGATTGATATTATTCACAATCAAATCCAGATCTCCATCATTATCAAGATCAGCATAAGCTGCTCCATTACTATTGGCCGTTTGCTGCACGCCCCAAGCCGTGGTTTTATTTTCAAAACTCAAATTACCGCCATTGGCAAAAATGTAATTCGACACATCTGAGGCGGGCATGCGGCTAATAATAGCTAAAACATCTTCTCGAACCAGTCTACCTTTCGACTTCACATAATCATCCATGTATTTGATGAAATCCAGGTTGGTATAATCTCGATAATATCCATTGGTTACATAAAGATCTTTCCAGCCATCATTATCATAATCAGCCAGTAGGGCTGCCCAACTCCAATCTGTATTGGAGATACCTGCCAATTGACCAATCTCACTAAAGGTCCCGTCCCCATTGTTCAGCTGCAACATGTTGCGCATATACTGGTAGTGGAAACCGGATCTTACATTCAGGTCAAACTTTGCATAGTTATCGGGAGCAAGTAGGAGTTTTTGACGATGATTATCCTCTGGCAGCATGTCGAGGGTGATGATATCTTGCCAGCCATCATTATTGATGTCTGCAATATCATTACCCATGGAGAACTGGCTATTGTGTCCAATGCTCTCGTTCAAGCGATTGGTGAAGGTGCCATCCTGATTATTGATATAGAGGTAATCAGGAATGGTATAGTCATTCGATACATAGAAATCAGGCCAGCCATCATTGTTCACATCTGTGACACCTAGACCGAGTCCATAGGTTAAGGCCGATCCACTAATGCCTGCATTCTGAGTAATATCTTGAAAGATGCCATTCTCTTGTTGGTACAATCGTACCCCTCTTTGCGGATCATCTTTTTTTAGGAATTCGGCAGTTGATGCCTCATTTAATACCGGCAATGACTTGGGATTGTGATTGAGTAGGAGCATATCTAGATCTCCGTCCCGATCATAATCCAGGAAATAGGCTTGATTGCTAAAAGCGTCGCTTGCCAAGCCATATTTCTCTGCCTCTTCACTGAAGGAAGGTCGGCCATTATCGTCATTTCCTTGATTGATAAATAACTGGTTTTTGCGTTTGGGGTCAGGTAGTGCCCCGGAGTAACAGACGTAAATATCCAATTGATCATCCCCATTGATATCGACTAAGGTTACCCCCGTTTTCCAAGGGCCTTCCCGTCCTGCTGCACCACTTTGCGCCGTGATATCCTCAAATTGCATTCCCCCCTTGTTCAGATATAGCTTATTCTCACTCATATTGGCGGTGAAGTACAAATCTTCAAGGCCATCTCCATTCAAATCCCCTGCAGCTACTCCTCCTCCATTGTAGAAGTACTCATACATTAAAATGTTGGTATTCAGTCCTTCCGTTAAAGTGTTCTGGAAATTGACTTGCGTCTGTTCGGCCTCTAACAAGCGAAACAAGGTGGGACCATCAGCTTCTTCATTAGACTCTTTCGTTCCTTCGGAATTACAAGCGAATAAAAAGCTAGATAGGAGTAATAACAGCCAGAATATAGAAATATTCGTCTTGTGAGAAGACATATTCTTTTGGGCAAAAGTAAGAAAATCTATCCCTATCGGTAAGGGATAGATTTTCTAATTAATAAACATTTCACAGGAAATGAGGCACTAACCCCGATACAAGCAATATGTTTGTTGCATTAATTAGTGCCCATTCATGCTATTAGTAACCTGGGTTTTGGATCAACTGATCGTTTCTATTAATCTCGTCACGACTAATAGGTCGATAGTACATCTTGTCATCCCAGGATCTGTTTTCGTTTTCTGTGTTATCCACTACGGTATAGCTGTAGTCATACACAGACTTATCATGTCGATATGGCACGTGTGGACTAGCCCCTGCCTTGAGGTCTGCCCTTACATTGATCGCTTTAATTCCTCTACCTAGCGTAGTAGGTGCAATCATCCAACGACGGGCATCATGATAACGATGCTCTTCATAAGCCAATTCGATACGACGTTCGTTACGGAGTCGATCCATCAACATGTCGCCACTATCATTGATAGCAGGCATACCGGACCGGAAGCGAATTCTATTGATCCATTCTCTGGCAGTAGCCTCATCACCTGTTTCAATGCTAGCTTCAGCATAGATCAAAGCCATTTCTGCGTAGCGAATGAAAGGCCAAGGAATCACCTGAGCACTTGACTGGTTGTCAGCTAGGCCTGGATCAGCATCGATAAACTTACGTACATAGTAGTGTGTACGGCTACCGTTCCAGTTCTCAATTGGAGATTCGCGAGTATCGATACCATTGATGAATCCTCCTGAACCGTCGTCATAGATACCAGACTGAATCTGATCAGCAGGGTCAAGGTTAGCTACATCAGAGGGTCTTGGTTTCCAGTCCGCACCGTCATACATAATGGTCATGTAGAAGCGAGGATCTCTGTTTGCATATGGATCAGCAGCATGGTCTGCATTGTTCCAATCGAACTTAGAACCATCCATCATTTCATAATCATCTACCAATTGTTGGATAGGCGTATTACCTGCCCAGTTGTGGTATCCGTTAGGACCATTGTTGATACCAAAGTGAATACCACCTAGTGGCCAGTTACTCTCTTGGGTAAACTGCGCCGTATGCGTACGTTCGAAGATCAAGTCAGAAGCTGCCGCTGCATCTCCTATAGCACTACCACCACCCATAGCGACAGATAGGTAGTTGGACTTTCCTTCCTCATGGGAAACAGGTGCTGCAAGATCCATCTTATAACCAGTAGAAGCATCCAAAACTGCTTTAGCTGCCGCCTTAGCTGCGTTCCAGCGAGCCGTTTGATCACCACTTGGGTAAGCTACCAGCTCAAGGTTAGCGAAAGATCCTAACGTATTGGAATTGGCTTTCACCTTTGCGCCATCGTGCAAATCACTGGCTGCATAAACTAGTACTCTAGCTTTAAGCGCCATAGCTGCCAATTTAGTGGCGCGACCTCTAGCTTCAGATTTACCATCTAGTAAGCTAGCAGCGCGATCCAGATCGGCTACAATGAAGTTAACGGTCTCTTCGAAAGTATTTCGTGATACGGCATAGTCTTCACCAAGGCCATAAGCACGATCGATTAATGGCACACCACCGTAGTAGCGCATCAATTGATGATAATAATAAGCTCTCAAGAAATGTGCTTCCCCTTGCAGACGATCACGCAGTACATCATCCGTGAAGGTAGACGTAGGCAAGCGCTCAAGCGCAATATTTGCTTGACGAATAGCCAAGTACATTCTTCCCCACTCATAAGTACTACTTGTCCAAGCCAAGTTGGAGGGGGTTTCTGATCCTTCGGTAAAAGTATTGATGTTACGGCCTGCGTGGGTAAACATGGCTTCGTCAGTCAGAGCAGAAAGTCCCTGCTCTTCAAAACCACCATACCCCAAGAAGGAGTACACATTGAAAATGAAGGCTTCTGAAAGCGGGCCATCAGCCCAAGTCGCTTCACTCGAAATCTTATCGAGTGGCTCTGTATTTAGGAAGTCGTCGCCACACGACAACGGCAGAAAGACCGCCGCTAACAAGATTAAGAATATATTTCTATTCAGTTTCATAACCACAATTTTTAGAAGGTTAGGCTTACGCCTGTATTAATAACTCTTTGTAATGGGTAATATACGCCGCTTCCCGCTGTTGCTTCAGGATCGAAGATGTCATTTTTGCTAAATGTTAGCAAATTGAGTGCATTTACGTATATTCTTAATCCACCAAGGTTAATTTTCTCTAAAACAGTACCTGGCAAGGTATAACCTAGCTCCACATTCTTCACTCTTATGTAGTCTTTGCTGAATAGGAAATAAGTGTTATTACCAAAGTTGCCACCTGTGTAGTATGTATCACCACGGCTAGCCAAACGAGGATGCTCACTGCTTGGGTTGTCGATAGACCAACGATTGTCATGGCTGTACTTCAAGAAGTTACCAATATCACCAGATTCTGTTTGGATTCTAATAGAGGCCCCTGTTGCACCTTGCAATAGCATGGTGAAATCGAAATTATCATACTGTAAGCTGAAGTTAGCACCGAAAGTAAAAGTTGGTGTACCATTATCATCCAATCTAGTCTGATCATCTGCATCGATCACACCATCATTGTTGATATCTCTAAACTTCATATCACCAGGAATCAACTGAGCAGTAACACCACTATAGTCGATGGTGTTAGCGTCGATCTCTTGCTGATTCAAGAATACCCCATCAGATTCGTATACCAAATAACCTCCGATTGACTTACCTTCTTGGCGTTGGTAATCAGGAGCACCAGGTACTTCGTCCATGAACACTACTTCGTTCTTAGCATATCCACCGTTGATACCCGCTCTCCAGCGCCACTTACTGCTTGGGTTACCATTCACGCCCAAGTTGAATTCAAATCCGCGATTGTCAACTTTACCTGCATTAACAGGAGGCAACAAACTATTGATACCAGAAGAAGCAGGCGTGGAACCCGTTTCTTGGATCAAGATCTGATCACGACGGTTGTAGAAGTATTCCAAGGTCAAATCAACTCTTCCGTCAAGAAGTGTCGCATCCAAACCAATGTTTAGGTTATTGGCACGTTCCCAAGTAAAGCTAGGGTTCGCCAAAACTGTTTCACGTAATGTAGTCACTACTTGGCTAGCAATTGGATATGAACCAAAGCCGTAAGTAGATAGATAAGCAAACTCTTGAAGCTGACCATTAAAGAACACCTGGTCATTACCCATTTGTCCATAGGAAGCTCTCAATTTCAAGTAATCGATTCCTCGCACATCGAAGAAAGATTCATTCGTCAAGTTCCAACCCAACAATACACCTGGGAAGAAACCAAAACGATCAGATTCTGGGAAGATGTAGGAACCATCATAACGCCAGATAAATTCAGCTAGGTAAGTCTCTTTGTAGTTGTACTGTACACGACCATAGTACCCTAAACGAGCACGTTCGTAAGCACTACCACCAGCATCCTGGTTCTCAGTACCACCAGCAAATAACTGGTCAACTGCAGCAGAAATAAAGTTTCTTCTAAAGGCGAAGAATCCTTCTCCAGTAAAGGTTTCTCTAGTTACCCCAGCCATGGCGCCAATAGAGTGCCCACCTGGAAGTTCACGATCGTAGTTTAGAAGAGCTGTCAAGTTGGTGTTCAACGTACGATTGTTGGTTTGCGTCAAGCGAGGATCCTTGAAATTGGAACGAACAGCAGGTTCCAAAACAGGCAGGCCATCAGCACCGAAGGAAGTTCTATCCCAGTAGTATAGCTCCCATGGCGTTTGCCATCTTCTGTTCAATTCATTACTTACGTCAACTGCACCACTCAAGGTCAGTTTCAAACCTTCAATCCATGGGTTTCCAATCTCGATTCCACCATTAGCCTGTAGGTAATCGGTTGGATTACGCTGATACCCTGTTGCATTGGTAGTAATGACATAAGGGTTTTGTCCATTTTCAATATCTGGACCAGGTTCACCGGTTGGCCATACTTCAGGCTCAGTTGGGCGACCCCGCATCAACATCCGGAAGATAGCACCGGCAGATTCGGTTGGATAGTTACGATCCTCTCGACGTCCAAGAATACCAACGTTAGCGCTGATGTAGTCATTCACCTTAGCATCCAGATTCAATCGCAAACCATACTGCTTATAGAAGGTAGCTGAATTGTGGTAGATCGCATCCTGATTTAGATAATCCATCGAAGCCAAGTAGCGAACATTCTCCGAACCACCATTGATTTGCAGGGTGTGTCGATTCTGAGTTGCCCAATTTTTGAAAGCATCTCCAAACCAATCTGTGTCTGGGAAGCCCCAAGGATCAGAGCCATCTGTGTGCTTTTGCACAGCCTCTGGGCTAAAGTTGGCACTCAAAGTGGACACACCATCCGTTGGAGAATCGTAAAGTCCTGTTGATTGAATGCTATTCCAGGCAGTTTCCCACTCATTTACGGGGATAGTCCGGTAGATAGGCAATTCGTTCATGATCTGCGCATACTCGCGAGCATTGGACATTTCAGGAACGATGGTAGGTTGGGTCCAGCCATTGTTAAAGCTGTAAGAAATTGTTGGTTTTCCATCTTTACCACGTTTTGTAGTAATCAGGATGGCTCCGTTAGCCGCCCGAGCACCATAAATCGCAGCTGATGCGTCTTTCAGTACAGAAATAGATTCAATGTCTTGAGGGTTTAGGCGTCCCAACCCACCTGCTCTGTCAGGAATTCCATCGATTACGATCAGTGGACTACTGTTACCCAGCGTATTTGTTCCACGAATAGTAATGTTAGATCCATCTTGACCAGGCTCTCCACTCGTTTGAATAGCTACAACCCCAGGCAAACGTCCTGCGAGAGAGTTAGAGACATCGACAGCTGGAGATTGGATAAGGTCTTCTCCTTTCACGCCGGTGATAGCTCCAGTAACAGTAACTTTCTTCTGCTTACCGTAAGCTACTACTACTACTTCATCAAGTACGGCGAGGTCAGTAGACATTACCACGTCAATCGTAGTTCTGTTATCTACCGAAACTTCTTGGATTTTGTAACCAGTGTAGCTGAATTGCAATACAGCATCTCCTGGCACTTCCAAGGCGTATGCACCATCAATATCGGTGATCGTACCGGTTGAGGTGCCCTTCACTAGAATATTCACCCCGATCAGGGCTTCTCCATCAGGGTCTGTAACCACACCACTGAGGTTCACACTTTGCGCGATTATTTGCGCACAAAGCATTAGCTGGAGGATTAGCACCATTCCGGCCATCCGTCCAACACTAATGACTTGTTTGTTTAGTTTCATAAATCCTAATAAGTTTGGTGAAGAATTATTAGTTCAACTTGTAATAGGGTTCCATAATTAACAGAAGAATGTGCTCACCTTGCAGCCTACTTAAAGGCCACTTGCTCAACAACTCTTCTAACTTGTTCAAACTTGGATCAGTTGGGGTGAGTGTATGTTCGTCGATTATCGACTGTCTCACTTTAAAAACTTGATTTTTGCGATGGGTAGGTAGGTGTCAAAACCTGAGTTCTAATGTAGTTTGATGATATCCCATCTTTGGCTTGATCCTTTCCAATCAATACAGCCTTACATAAGGTTTGATGGAAATGACCTGAGAATATAAAATTAAATTCCGAATAACCCTCTCGATTAAAAGTAAAATTCCAAAATATTCATTTTCTTTAGCGGGTCATATGTTGAAAAACAAGAGGTCATTTGTGTCAAAGCTTCTGTAGATACTAAAGATTATGGGTGCGCTAGCGGACATAAGTGTATTTTGAACGTTTATTATACATTAGGAAGAAAATAGGGAAACTTAACAGACTTCCCTTGAGACGTAAGATGAGAATTCTGATCAGATGGAGGTAGGAAAAGGTTTATTTCCAAACTTCTTATGCATCACATGTGAGTTCAATAGAAAGGTCTATCGCCATGACTTCAAGTCAACTAAAATTCATGAAGCAAGTTCTCCTGATCCTCTTATTATCGTTCCAAGGAGCGGGGCTTTTTGGCCAGCTCTTCGGTTTACCACATCTGGAACGACACACCAGCTCCTCTGGACTTTCCAACAACTCCATCATGGATATCCACCAGGATAAATTTGGATTCCTATGGGTAGCAACAGCAGATGGCTTGAATCGCTACGATGGATATGAGTTTACCACCTTTCAACATCACGCAAACGATTCCACCAGTTTAGCAGATAACTGGCTGCATGCCTTAAGTCAAACTAGGACTGGAGAACTACTTGTCGGTACGCAGAAAGGAGGGGTCAGTATTTATAACCAACGAAAAGGTACTTTCACAAATTTACATCCGAAATCACTTGGCATCTATTCCGATCACTACTTAAACTTAGGAAAGACCCTGCTACAAATAGATGAAGAAACGATTTGGTTAGGCATGACCCCCGGCATTATTGCCATGGACCTTTCGAAGGACACCAGTTTTTATCTAGTAGCAGGAGGAGGCTTGGGCGTAAATTGTTTTATCCAAGACCAGGCTGGAAACATATGGGTTGGAACTAATCAGGGTCTATTGTTAGGATCAGCCGGTAGCGATGGGGCTCCTCCTCCTTTCGAAGCACTCCCCCATGGTACAACCGGTGCTGTTCACGCTTTAACCTTTAATCAAAAAGGGCAATTAATAGTCGGAGCAGATCAAGGCGTATTTATTTTACAAGAACAAAAGTCAAGTTGGGAAATCATTGAAGAGCTGCCGCAATTTAAAGAAGTCAATTCCATTGTCTGTGATAATAAAGGACGGGTGTGGATTGGCGGTAGAAGAGGACTCAGTGTGCTAGAGGAGGGAGCTAAGACGATGTCCCCTAAGGCGGCTAGACTACTGCACGAAAATCGCCTTGATCGTCGATATATTAACGTTCTGTATTTGGATCGCGAAAACAACCTCTGGATAGGAACCACTAATAATGGCCTATTAAGGCTATTTCTTTCCGATCAACACTTTCCTTTGTTTCGACCCAAACTTCAAGAGAATGATGCCGGTTCAACAACCGATATCACAAGTGCACATATGGATCCGGATGGTACCATTTGGTTGGGAACCTACGGTGGCGGCTTGCTCCGCTTTGACCGAGAAAATGGGCATTTTGACAATTATACCTCGGTATTGGATGACCCCTCTTCCCTAAGCGATAATACCATTTACAGTATTTTCCGCGATGCAGATCAAACCCTTTGGGTAGGGTGCTGGAATGGGAGAGGACTAAATGAGGTCATAGAAGAAAAAGAAAGCCTACGGTTCCGGCGAGCTATTCAGGAAGAACTCCCCGACGACAATACACCTGATATCAACCATCGCTCCGTTCAGCAGCTTTTCGAAGATGAATATCAGAATCTTTGGGTCGCTGTGAACAGTGGTATCTTCTTAAAGAGGCGTCACGATAAGACCTTCCGCCATATCTATGAGCTGGATCTTCCTTTTAATTCAATTAACCATATTCTAGAAGACAAGAATGGTAACTGGTGGATAGGGACATGGCATGGATTGTTTGTATTCAATGCTAAATATATTAAAGCGCTTAAGCAAGGGCAAGCTGTACAAACCGTACCTCCCGATGCCAGCTTTTATGCCGATCAAGATGAAGGGCATGGCCTGACCAACAATCGGATTACCTGTCTGCATCGAGATAAAAAAGACAGAATATGGATTGGCACTTATGGGGGAGGACTGATGTTATGGGAAGATAGAGGGGAAGGTAACTTTTCAGGCAACTTCAAAACCTATGGGCAGAAGGACGGCCTACCGAATGATGTAATTTATGGTATTCTGGAAGATGAGCAAGAACGACTTTGGTTAAGCACAAATGATGGTCTAGTTTTATTTGATCCTAGACAAGAGGTCTTTCAGGTTTACACAGAAGCCGATGGTTTACAAAGCAATCAATTTAATCTTCACGCCTATAGCTATACCCCAAGTGGGGAATTCATTTTCGGAGGGGTAAACGGATTCAATGTCTTTGATCCTCTTCAGTTTTCTACAGATACTACCCTCCCCCCTAAAGTATTACTGACAGATGTTTTAGTTAAAGGGGAAAAAGTACCGATTGGCAAAAGGGCGGATGGTACTGTGGTTTTGGAAGAAGATATTCTTCAAGCTACCAAAATGACCTTGCAGCCTTATGACAACAGCTTTAAACTAAGTTTTGCAGCGCCTTCCTTTACGGATGGCACCAAAATGCAATACGCTCATCGCCTAGAGGGGTTTGACGGAGATTGGCAAAAGAAGACACATCGAGACAGACATGCCCTTTACTCTAATTTGTACCACGGCAACTATACATTCGAGGTTAAGGCTTCCATTGATGGCAAGAACTGGGGGCCCAGTCATCGACTCGAAATTCAAGTAGCTCCTCCTTGGTATCTAACATGGTGGGCTTACACCCTAGCTATCCTCTTGGTATTTATGGCTTTTGCCACCGTCGCTGGATTGTCGTACGTTTATTCCAATCTACAGAACAAGCTAAAGCTAGAGCAACTGAGTCGCCAAAAGGAAGCTGAAACTAATGAAATGCGAATGTGGTTCTTTACCTACATTTCACACGAGTTCCGCACCCCTCTTACCTTAATTATTTCTCCTTTGAGTGAAATGATCAATGATCTAAGTTTGCCTTCTAAGGTTCGAGATAAACTCCGGATGACCTACACCAATAGCAAACGACTTCTGCGACTAGTCAAACAGATTCTCAACTTTAGAATGATCAACTCCGATCAGTTAAAACTGAAAGCCACAGAAAATGACCTAGTGGCCTTTACCAACGAAGTTTTTTCCAGCTTCTCCTCCCACGCTGAAAGCCGAAATATTAAGTATCATTTCCGGTCCAGCAAACGAAAACTTCCGCTTTGGTTCGACGAGGAAAAAATGGAACTTATCCTATATAACCTCTTGTCTAATGCCTTTAAGTATTCCAATGACGGCGGTAATATCCTGGTTAAGATCATCGATACCTCTAATGAACGTGTCCATATTGAAATCATAGATAATGGAATTGGCATTCCTGAAGATCACCTGCCGCATATTTTTGACCCCTTTTATCGGGCTACCAACAACCAATATACAGGCTCGGGTATTGGCCTAGCCCTGGTTAAAAACCTGGTGGAGTTCCACCATGGTTCGATTGAAGTAAACAGTAAGGCAAATCACGGAAGTACTTTCCGAATTGAATTGAAGAAGGGGAACGAACATTTCAGCGTCGAGGAACGGTTGGATCTAGCTTCGAAGCGGCAAGTAGAACTTGGTAACTTGGAAGTTGAGCCCCTTGAGGAAGGGGTTTTAAGTCCAGCTACTCCATACCTCCAAAATGCCAGCAAAGAAAAACTACAACTATTGCTGATTGAGGATAATGCCCCAATCTTAAAATACTTCCGTCAACACTTTGAGGAACACTACCGTATACTGGAGGCCCAAAACGGTGAAGAGGGTTTAAGATTGGCTCAAAAGCACATTCCAGACCTAATCATTAGTGATATCATGATGCCCAAATTAGATGGGCTTAGCCTTTGTAGAAAGCTAAAAGAAAATATCGAAACCAGTCACATTCCGGTCATTCTCCTCACGGCACGCACCGCGCTTAGCCACCAACTGGAAGGCTTTGAAAGTGGCGCCTTTGAATACATCACCAAGCCCGTAAATATCACAGTGCTAAAGAGCCGTGTTTTTGCGCTAACCAAGAACATGCTGCAGCTCCGGGCACATTACAAGCACCAGGGGATTATCCCCCCTTCTACCAATCACTCCACGGTTGAGGAGAAATTCCTCCTGCGCGCCGCCCAATGCGTAGAAGCCCGACTCAAGTATACCGAATTCAACGCCCAAGATTTTGCCCTAGCCATGGGCATTAGCCGCTCTGGCCTGCATCGCAAATTACAAGCACTTACCGGAAAATCGGCCACCCAGTTCATTCGCTACATCCGCCTGAAACATGCTGAAAAGCTACTGCGAGAGGGACAAACCAACATTTCTCAAACAGCTTACGAGGTGGGCTTCAATGATCTCAAGTATTTCCGCAAATGCTTTAAAGCAGAGTTCAACATGGCGCCCTCCGCCTTTTTGAAAGAGGTGAAGGCGGGGTGATCACGGGGGCGGGGAGATGTTGGTGGAAAACCTGTCGAAGCCAGGCAGGCACCCAACATCGGCTTGAGGGCGTGGGAGACAGAAACGCAACAACAGCAGGAGATATAGAGGCAGATGGTTATCTCAACAGGCTTACCTGCCCTTGCAGAACCTTCTCCCTACCATCGATCATTATAAGATTCGCGGTATAGATATAAACACCCTGTGGAGCATCCTTTCCATTGACTGCGCCATCCCATCCTTGGTTAGCCTGTAGAGCTTCTCCTCGATACACCAGCGCTCCCCAACGGTCAAATATGTGTAAGGAACTGATTTCTTTTATCTCGCTTCCTCCATAGAAGGAGAATACATCATTTACATAATCATCATTGGGAGAGAATGCATTTGGAATATAGAGGGCATAATAGGCCAGCTGCAAATGTATCGTACTATCGCAACCGGAAGCGGATGATAAAGTACGTATATGTGCCCCAGGGGTGTTGATGCTATAAGAACCAACTTGATAAGATTCCCCAGGAAAAACCTTGGCTGAAATATCGGTTTCAACAGCTTGCTCCACTAGCAGTTCTAGGCGGACAATGCTATCGCAATAATTTATCGTCTGTAAAGTGTCCCAGTATATACCGGCCTGCGAGATTGGCCGTTCGTTGAAGTCTACCTCTTCTCCTGCACATATTGTTTGAGTTGTTTGGGTAAATTGGCTAGGAGGGAGGTAGTTGTAAACTTCGGATATTTTACACCCCGCACTATTTTCAAGTCTTACTTGATATTGTCCTGGTCCGGGTGGGTTTAACAAGCGATTGCCGATGGCTTGTGGAAGGGCTACCCCATTTTTATACCACTGATAGTTGTGGTCTTCTAGCAGTCTAATTTCAAACACTAGATCATCAGTACAAGCTGGACCTTTTGCCTTGATGCCCAAATCAAAATTACTGTTCTCTTTTAGGATCACTTGATCTAGGAAGTGATATGTATTATTAGTCGAAGACCGCAAACCACAGCCTGGTCCGATGGCTATGGCTTTGAGTTCAAGCGGCGAACGAAATTTAAATAGAGACTTTGTCCACTGGTTCTCTCCTGACACAAATACAGAACCGAGCTGTACCCAATCGGGACTATTGGCAGGACATCCAAATGACTTATCCCCAATACCAAAAGGCAAATTTGCGCATGCAGTGGTTCCAAAAAGCGCAATTTCTATTTCCGGAGAGGTCTGCCGATCCAAAAACCCTGTATAAAATTCAAGTCGATATTGGGTATTGGGAATCGTCGGACTTTCTAAACAGGCACCTGCATATTCCTTTAAAGCGGGTATAAAGCTACCTGTAAAGGAGCCATCGATTAAACCTATAAACCCTTCTCCATCGGGTATGGGTTGCGGTAAAGTAAAGATATCTGTACCATCATAATTACAGGCATGGAAATAGTCTGTTGATCCCTCCGAAGCTTGAATCCATCCACTAGCACAAGCTAGGTTGGAATGACCTTCAGGGCAGCAATCTCGATCTTCAAAGGAAGGATTCGGAATCAAGGAGGGCTTCTCTAAGGGCTCGCAGTAGCAATCATCATCATTGAGATCAATTAGGCCATCTAGATCATCATCCAATGCATTATCACAGATTTCTGGCGCTAAAGTCTCATAAGAAAGTGAAAAAGCCAGCTTAACCAGCAAGCACAGAATTACAAACAACTGGATCCATGAGTTCATAGAATCTTGTTTTAACAACCGGGTTGGTCCAATAATACAGGATACGAATTTGTTTAAGATTCTTTTAAGAAAACCGTCAAAAGTTTCAACCTTTCATCAAAAGGCGATACCTTATTTTGGTTTTATATAATAGTGCGTTATATTGCATTAGTTGATTCATTAAAAGAGTGAGGTTTTGAAAGCGACAAACATTAGTGATCCGGAATACTTCCACAAGGTGGTAGACTGCCAGTATGCATGCCCAGCTCATACGCCAGTCCCTGAATATATAAGACTCATCGCAGCTCAGAGATACACAGAAGCCTATATGGTCAATTGGGAATCCAATGTTTTCCCGGGGATCTTAGGGCGTACCTGTGATCGCCCCTGCGAACCCGCTTGCCGAAGAGGCCGAATTGAAGAAGAACCTGTAGCCATTTGCCGACTCAAGCGCGTAGCTGCGGATAACAAGGGTGAGGTAAAATCACTCATGCCTAATGCCCCAGCTGAAAAGAATGGTAAAAAAATCGCTTTGATTGGCGGTGGGCCAGCCTCTCTTACCGTAGCCCGAGATCTAGCCCCCTTAGGGTATGAGATTCATCTGTACGATGAATGGAATAAGGGCGGCGGAATGATGCGCACGCAAATCCCAGCCTTTCGACTGCCAGAATCCGTACTGGATGAAGAAGTCAATTACATCCTGGACATGGGCATCCACACCCACTTCAATACCTATGTCAAGAGTATGAAGGAAATCCTGGATAAGGATTATGATGCGGTTTTCGTGGGTACGGGTGCGCCTAAAGGAGGAGACCTTCGTAGATTACCTGGTCGACAGGAAGCGGACGACAATATTCATATAGGAATCGAATGGTTGGCCGGTGTCGCCTTTGGCCATATCTCAGAGATCGGGCGACGGGTAATTGTACTAGGAGGAGGTAATACAGCTATGGATTGCTGCCGTACTTCACGGAGATTGGGAGGTACAGATGTAAAAGTCGTTGTTCGAAGCCCCTTTAAGGATATGAAAGCTTCGCCGTGGGAGATCGAAGACGCGCAACGTGAAGATATTCCCATCTTGAACAATATGCCTCCGAAGGAATTTGTGGTAGAGAATGGCAAATTGAAAGGAATACTATTTGGAAAGGTTCGAGCGGAATATGACGAGAATGGCAAGAGAACCCTTATCCCCACCGGAGAACCTGATGTTTTCATCGAAGCGGACGATGTGATTATGGCTATCGGTCAAGATAATCACTGCCCATGGATCGAAAGAAATCTAGGAATAGAGTTTGGCAAATGGGATATTCCAATTTTGGATAAGACCACCTTCCAATCTACTTTACCCAAAGTGTTCTTTGGGGGAGATGCAGCTTTAGGACCTGAAAATATCATTACTGCCGTGGCTCAGGCTCATCAGGCAGCCATTTCTATAGATCTATTCTGTCGAGGAGCAGATGTTCATCAACGGCCAGCTCCAATGACGAATCTAGTTAGTCAAAAAATGGGAATCCACGAATGGAGTTACGACAGCCCAGTCGTAATCGATCAACGATACTTGGTGCCCCATGCAGATAAGGCTATTAGCCTAGAAGATAGAAGAGTAGAAGTCGAATTAGGCTTTGATCAGCCCACTGGATTTAAAGAAGCTCAACGCTGCTTGAACTGCGATGTTCAAACAGTTTTTACCACCAGTCGATGCATTGAATGCGACGCCTGTGTCGATATTTGCCCTACCTCCTGTATCACCTTTACCCCTAATGCGGAAGAAGATGAACTGCGGTTACAACTTAGTGCTCCAGCATTAAATACTACGCAAGACCTCTATGTATCCGACCAACTTCCAACTCAACGCGTCATGGTCAAGGATGAAGATGTTTGTCTTCATTGCGGTCTATGTGCCGAACGTTGTCCAACTGGGGCCTGGGATATGATGAAATATTTATACAATGTAACAAAAGCCAGCAAGGTATGCTGAAAGTGAGTGCGGTGAACGACCTAGTGGTTCGTTTTGCCAATGTAAATGGAACGGGATCAGCAAGTGCAAACAATATCTTTGCCAAGTCGATCTTCCGAATGGGTTTACCTGTTTCCCCGAAAAACATCTTCCCATCGAATATTCAAGGATTACCTACCTGGTATGAAGTTCGAATTAGCGAGAAAGGTTACTTAGGCCGTAGAGACGGCATCGATCTTATGGTGGCTATCAATCCGCAAAGTTTTGCGAAAGATGTGGCCTCAGTCCGCAGTGGAGGATTTCTGCTTTATGACAATACGAAAAAACTGTATGATGAGTTCTTGCGGGATGATATCCATTTCATAGGTGTCCCGATGACAGCCCTATGTCGGGAACATTATACCGATCCCAGACAGCGACAGCTCTTTAAAAATATTGTTTACCTAGGAGCAGTTGCCACACTGATCAATATCGAGGTCCAAGTAATCAAAGACATCATCAGCGAACAATTCGAAAGAAAGCCCAAACTCATTCCGCCTAACTTCAAAGCGCTGGAATTGGGTATCAACTACGTCAAAGAGCACTACGAATATCCGCTTTCTATCCAGCTGGAAAGAAGAGACAATGTGGGAGATAGCATAATGATAGACGGCAATGCCGCCACTGCACTAGGAAGTATCTATGCTGGTGCTACCTTTATGGCTTGGTATCCTATTACTCCATCCACATCAGTGGCCAAGGCATTCGAAAAATACGCCAAGAAACTACGCGTCGATCCGGAAACCGGGAAAAATAAATTTGCCATTGTGCAAGCAGAAGATGAACTGGCTGCCATTGGCATGGTTATCGGTGCGAGCTGGAATGGCGCACGATCCTTTACCTCTACTTCTGGGCCGGGTGTCTCGCTCATGAATGAGTTCATAGGACTTTCCTATTTTGCTGAAATTCCAGCAGTATTGGTCAATGTTCAGCGAGGCGGGCCCTCTACGGGTATGCCGACCAGAACGCAGCAGCCAGATATTATTTCTTCGGCCTATGCTTCTCATGGAGACACCAAACATGTCATGCTATTCCCAAGCACACCAGCGGAGTGCTTCGATTTTGCCGCCAAAGCCTTTGACCTGGCTGATCGCTTGCAAACCTTAATCTTCTTAATGACGGATCTTGATCTGGGCATGAATGACCATATGTCTCCGCCATTTAAATGGGATGATGCACAACAGTATGACCGCGGCAAGGTCTTAAGTGCGGAAGAACTGGAAGCAGGGGTGGACTTCGGTCGATACTTAGATGTAGATGGAGATGGCATACCCAACCGTACTATACCTGCGACACACCCCACCAAGGGATCCTTCTTTACGCGCGGAACCTCTCGAGATGAATATGCGCGCTATACTGAGGATGGAGCGGCCTATGTGAGAAATGTTGACCGCTTACTGCGCAAATGGGACACGGCAAAAACATTGGTACCTGCCCCAGAATTTTACCGAGAAAAGAACGATCGCCAAGCAGGACTAATCTTCTTTGGCACGACGACCTATGCAGCTCTAGAAGCCATGGAATTATTAGAAAACGAAGGTATCCTTCTAGATGCCATGCGTATTAAGGCATTCCCATTTCATCAAGACGTCACAGATTTTGTGGCGCAGCATGAGATCATTTATGTGGTAGAGCAGAACCGTGATGCTCAGTTTAGAACCCTCTTGATCAACGAACTGGAAGTTTCGCCTGATCGCTTAGTTCCCATCCTGAATTATGATGGGATGCCAATCACAGCAGACCGTATCACGAAGTTGATACAAGAAGCGCAATTAATCGACGCCTAAAAGAACTTAGGGAAAAACAGCTTAAACAGACAAGAAATGACCTATATACGACCCACTTTTCGTCATCCAGCCCTCCCAAAAAACAAGATTGGATACGCCAAGGCAGACTATGAAGGTGCCATATCAACCCTCTGTGCTGGTTGTGGACATGACTCCATTAGCGCAGCCATCGTACAGGCCTGCTATGAGATGTCCATCGAACCTCACCGCCTGGCGAAACTTTCAGGGATAGGCTGTTCATCGAAGACGCCGACCTACTTCCTGAGTAACTCCCACGGTTTTAACTCAGTGCATGGCCGTATGCCATCCATCGCCACCGGGGCCAATATGGCCAACAAAGAGCTGATCTACTTAGGCGTATCGGGAGACGGAGATACGGCATCGATAGGTATGGGGCAATTCGTGCACGCCATCCGTAGGAATCTGAACATGACCTACATTGTAATGAACAATGGCTGTTACGGACTAACCAAAGGGCAAGATTCTGCCACGGCAGATTTTGGGTCTATAAGTAAATCACAAGGTGTTGCCAACCCTTTCCAAGCCATCGACTTGATCGGTATGGCATTGGAATTGAATGCTACCTTTGTGGGTAGGAGTTTCTCAGGAGATAAAGGGCAATTGATCCCCATGATCAAAGCTGCTATTTCTCATCCTGGCTTCGCCCTACTTGACGTTATTTCCCCTTGCGTGACCTTTAACAACAATAAAGGCTCCACGAAATCATACGATTTTGTTAGAGATCATATAGAAGTAACTTCTGTATTGGATTTTGTTCCTCATCAAGAAGAAATCTTGATTGATTATGAGGAGGGAAGTACAGCCAGCGTCGAGCTGCATGACGGTTCAAAAGTTATGCTAAGCAAGTTGGCTCCGAACTGGGATCCCAGAGATCGAACTTCGGCCATGCGACGGCTGCAAGATGCAAAGTTGAACGGAGAGATTCTGACAGGCCTTCTGTATATTGATGAAAACAGCAAGGATCTACACGATATGATCAATACTGTTGATCAACCTTTGAACACGCTTAAAGAGGAAGATCTTTGCCCAGGCCAGTCCGCCTTGGAGGCGATCAATGCAAGCCTTAGGTAGGGAAAAACAAAAACTAATAAAATAAAAAAACCGCTTAGTTGAACTAAGCGGTTTCTAAAGAGCTTTGAGAGGCTATCTACA